>JADMIO011398580.1_pt1 | contig 96685 bp, 81 predicted proteins | sample 8958161 | NCBI WGS metagenome assembly JADMIO01 (sample SAMN16585339, study PRJNA669376) | soil metagenome | isolation source: Crop rotation soil | place: USA: Cullars Rotation, Alabama | collected 2011
ACAACTTGTCCACGTGGAATTCTAAGCTTAGGATCCCAATGTGCTGGAAAGATATACACTTTTTTTTCTGTTATCGTGGCTATGGTACATGAAATATCTTGAATCCAAAAAGTCAACAGTTTACGGCTATAGCCTTTTCTTTTTCCTGCTTTCTCTACTATCAAAAGCCATGGCTGTATCCCTGCCACTTGTGCTTTTGCTAACTGACTATCTTATTAAAAGAAAACAGGATACAAAAACATGGCTCGGGAAGTTGCCTTTTTTTATGTTGTCAATTTTGTTTGGGATCATCGCCATTTTTGCACAAAAGTCATCAGGATCAATACAGGACTTTGATGTTTTCCCATTTTCGCAGCGCATCATCTTTGCCTGTTATGGTTGCATTACCTACTTGTTCAAACTTGTGATACCTTTTCATCTTAGCGCTGTTTATCCATACCCGATTAAAGCCGGAGAAGCCATCCCTGCACAGCTCTACTGGTACGTGATTTTGTTTTTGCTTTTTATGGCAGCAATCTGCTATGCGATAAAGTATTCCAGGAAGACAGCCTTTGGTTTACTGTTTTTCTTAAGCACTGTTTTTCTGGTGTTGCAATTACTACCCGTGGGAGGTGCCATCATGGCCGACCGCTACGCTTATATTCCTTCTATAGGTATATTTTACCTTGCGGGTGAAGGGTTTTATTCGTTGTGGAATAAGGCAAAATCCGTAGTCCCCGTTAAAGCATTACTGACGATATTGTCCGTGGTGATTGTAGGCTTTTATACTGTGCATACTTATAAACGGTGTACTGTTTGGGAAACCGGCATGAGCCTATGGAATGATGTGATAAGCAAAGAACCAACTGTAACAATGGCCTACAACAACAGGGCAGCTTTATGGATAGATGAAAAGAATTATGAGGCGGCCATGAATGATTACAATAAAGCAATTGCAATAAGATCTGAATATGCAGATGCTTACCAGAACAGGGCTGTATTGTTTGCAGGACTAAACAAAAATGAAGAAGCACTGTATGATTACAATAAAGCCATTGAATTGAAGTCTAATTCCATAGAAGCATACAATAACCGTGGAATGTTGCTGATGAATATGCAGAAATATGCAGAGGCGTTAAATGATTTTAATAAAGCTCTGGATATAGCCCCTGACTACGCTATAGTTTACAACAGTCGCGGCAACCTTTTTTTGAACGAAGGAAAATATGACCAGGCTTTACAGGATTATAATATGGCGATTCAATTGCAGCCCAATTATGTGCAGTCATATAATGGCCGGGGCGTTCTTTTTATGAGGCAACAAAAAAATAATGAAGCGGTTGCTGAATTTAATAGGGCCATTGATGTGCAGCCCGGGTATGCCGAAGCTTATTGCAACAGGGCCATAGCTGAATATAATTTAGGCAGAAAAGATAGAGCCTGCCATGATCTTCAGCAAGCGATCGATTTGGAAAACCAGGCGGCAAGGAATTTTTATAACCAATGGTGCCGTTAATTTTGAATTAGTAGTTAGGAATTCAATGGCATTTAATTAAGATATGAATGTCAGGCTGAGTGACAATTACCTAACCAGCCGATATTGAATTAGAAATTTAAAATTTTGAGGAACCCACATGGGAAAAAAGAATAAGAAAAAAAATATTGCAGTCATCAAACCTTCTGCTGTGGTTCAGCCTGCAAAGAAGCAAATACCATCTTTATTCCCATGGCTTCTTATACTAATATTTGTTACGGCTATTTGCTTTTTTCCCATGCTCAAAAACGAATTGACGAATTGGGATGATGATTTTTATGTCAATCAGAATCTTTTACTGCGTGGCCCCGATTGGAAGGGGATTTTCAGCCAGCCTGTGGTTGGAAACTATCATCCTCTGACCATTCTTACTCTTGCTTTAAACTACCAATGGTCAGGCCTTTCATCTTTCAGTTACTTGCTGGTTAATTATGTATTGCATTTAGTAAATACAGTACTTGTATTTTATTTTATCTACCGGATTTCCGGCCGGCAAATATGGGTTGGATTCATTACCGCATTGGTTTTTGGCATTCATCCCATGCATGTGGAATCTGTTGCCTGGGTGGCAGAACGAAAAGATGTTTTATACACTTTGTTTTTCTTCTTATCGCTGATTCAATATTGGCAATACCTGGAAACAGGAGCGAGAAAAAATTATTGGTTCTGTTTTTTGTTTTTTGTGTTGTCACTGTTATCAAAACCGGCAGCCGTTATTCTTCCATTAATTCTTTTTTTGCTTGACTACTGGAAAGGCCGGCCGCTAAAAAAAATAGCAATCACAGAAAAAATTATGTTTTTGGGTCTTTCGCTTCTTTTTGGAATTATCACTTTAAAGATCCAATCCCCTACCGCCATTACAGGAACAGAAACATTTCCCCTGTGGACTCGCCCTCTTTTTGCCTGTTATGTCATCATGACTTATTTTTTAAAATTCTTTATCCCTTACCCCCTTTCTGCTTTTCATCCTTACCCAACGATCGATAATATAGGTTTTATTATTTATTCGTCACCCCTATTTGTGGCGGCTTTAGGGATTGTAACATGGCTTTTGAGGAAGCACAAATTTGTTTTATTTGGCATTTCATTTTTTATTATTAATCTTTTACTGGTACTGCAGGTACTCACCATTGGTTCTACCATCGTTTCAGAGAGGTATACTTATGTTCCTTATATAGGACTCGCATTCGCATTGGGAATGTGGCTTAATTCAGCAATCAAAAATGCGATGGCGAAAATAGTGATTGCTGCTGTGGTTTGTCTGGGTTTTGGCATTGTGACATATCAGCAAACGGGGGTATGGAGAAACAGTGAAACACTATGGACAAATGCCATCTACTTTTACCCCGTAGCAGCAGTTCCCAGGAATCAAAGAGCAATTTATTATGGACAGTTGTCGGATAATGCAGGTTCAAAAGAGCAGGCAACAGTACTTTTACAAAAAGCCCTTGAAGATTGCAATGTTGCATTAAAAGTAAAACCTGATTATATAAATGCTTTGGAAAACAGGCAGCGTATTTACCTGAATACGAACAAAAATACAGAAGCGCTGGCAGATGCCGAATCCCTGGTCAGGCTTGATTCTAATAATTATAAAGCCCATTATACAAAAGGGGTGGCCTATGATCGTTTAAACGAACCCGAAAAAGCAATAGCTGTACTGGAAAAATGTATTATAATAAACCCCAACGACGATCAAACGATGAACATGCTTGGAAGTATTTTAGTAAACCGTACTCAAAAATATAAAGAAGCATTGGCTCTATTTGACAAAGCCATCGTTATTAATCCAGCAGGAGTTTATTATATGAACCGTTCTATTTGCTATTATAAAATGGAGGATATTCCCAAAGCAAGATTTGACGCCGAAACAGCCATTCAAAAGGGAATTGCAATCCCTAACGATTACCTCCGCACATTAGACATTAAATAATATTATTGAAACCTGCTGCGCAAGATGTTTGCTTTCTAATTCCAGCTATTCGAAGCCTGCCGCCTCAAAGCTTAAGGATATGTCCTCCGGCAATAAATCCTTTCAATAATTAATACGCCAAGGGCAGGCACCGCCGGAATAGGATCATTTTGCGGCTGCAAACAGGATAACTAATAATAAAGCGATCAATCCGCACATAGCATAATACAGCCAATTGCTAAAACGCATCACCTCGCTTTTTCTACGGTTGGTGGTGGATAAAACTTCTTCCTGGCTGTAAGGTGTAAAGAGTTTGGGGCGTAAGGGGCTTGTACCTTTTGCCCTGTAAATCTCAAGGCTCATGTACCTGAAAATAAAAATAATAACTGCAGTTCCCAGCAAGATCAACTTCACCACTAAAGCAAAACTCATAGTTTATGTTTTTTAAAAATCTACAAATACTATTGCTATGATCTTTTTGATCACAGGCGGTGCTTGGTTTAAGAAAAGGGGCGGTAAATCCGTTAGACTATCGGGGATAGGGCAACCAGTAAAAATTGGGCAAGCTGATTGAGCCTGCAAATTATGTTGAACATTTGTTGCAACTGTCAAATTTCATAAAAAAACTGTGCAATCGTTTTCGGAATTGCCCATTTTTGTCAATTGCATAGAGAAATTCTACAAAAAATTCAGTCAAACGAGCCTATTGTGCAATAATTGCTTTGTCACTCACAACTTTTAAAGCCAGCTTCACGAGGCGTGCAGTCTCATAGTTCTCTTAATAATGCTTTCTTTTCAGCAATCTCTCTTGTGGAGGAGTTGCATTATACACTTGAGTCTTTTTTTTCAGTTATCGGCTGGTGTCCCCACCAGCCAATACAGTTCGAACTATTTCCAGCAATACGTCTCCCCTACTTCCCGGCAAATCTCCCGCACGGGACGTTGCGTAATCAAAGCATCAATCTTTACGAAATGATCCTGCCCGATCTTGGGTAAGGTGGGCAGGTTTGCCCTTCATCTATAAAACGGCCTCCAGGCACTAAGCTTGTCCCCCCATCGCCAAGTATATCATCTCCCTGTTCATCCACAGCCACCAGCAGCAGGGCAAACTGGTTATTGGCATCCATGGCAGGGTATATCCGCAGGCCTATGCATCCCTCGGGGCTTAACAGTTCATCTATCGCATTCTTATAATAGGTAAGGCTCTCCGGCATCCTCGGAACATTAAAAGGCAATACCGCAAATCCGCGTTGCACTTTGTACAGGCTATGGGGCTTCCCCTTTATTTTATTGAGCATATTGGCAGCCCTTGCCTGGTTTACAAAATGCACCCTGTTCCGGAGGTCTTCCACTGCCTGCTCTTTGGTAATAATATTATTTGTCATTTTCTGAATTTTTTAAAAGCTTTTTTATAACTCTCTCTGAACTTTAAAAGAGTCGATATGTGAAACGAATAGTAGCTGAAAAAACAAGTTTTATTTTTGTTTAGCCTGTTCCGCCCTTACTTATTTCTAAACTTATTGCCGGCCGAATATTATGAACGAATCAGGGACCAAAAGTCTGGACTACAGTACTACACCAGTCTAATCAGAGCCTGTCCCGCCTCAGGCGGGGAACCCTCCGGAAACATTGGGGTAATACCTGCCCGTCCGCAGGCGGGTGTTTCCGGGGTCTTTTTTGGGTAACCTTGGCGCCTGTCCCGCCACAAGCGGGAGGCAAACAAAAAGGTACGAAGGGCATCTTCTCTTCTGGTATTTGTTATTTGCCATTTTCTGAATTTTTAAAGATTATTTCTTTCCAGCAATCCTTTATTAAAATGTTCTGCTCTTACACATCTCCAAACCTATTAACAGCATTAGGGAGCCAAAGCCCAGACAACAGTAGTACAGCAGTCTAATCAGAGCCTGTCCCGCCTCAGGCGGGGAACCCCTCCGGAAACATGGGGGGTAATACCTGCCCGTCCGCAGACGGGTGTTTCCGGGGCCTTTTTTGGGTACCTTGGCGCCTGTCCCGCCACAAGCGGGAGTCAAACAAAAGGTACGAAGGGCATCTTCTCTTCTGGTATTTGTTATTTGCCATTTCTGAATTTTTTAAACAGCTTTTTTATAATTCCCTATGAACTTTAAAGGAATCAACATGTGAATTCTACTCTTACCTATCTCTATTATGAACAGCATCAGGGAACAAACGCTAGGATAACAGTAGTACCAGGGCTTAATCAGGGCACCAACCGGCAATCGGGGGTAATCGATTGCCGGGGTCTTTTTTTGTTTCTTTTTTGGACAAGCAAAAAAGAAAAATAAAACTCCCCGCCGGAGGCAAACAAAAGGCACGAAAAGTACCTGCTCTCTGGTAATATTGTTATTTGCAATTTTCTGAGTTTTTTTAAAAGACTTCTTTGATAATTCACTCTGAACTTAAAAAGAGTCGAAATGTGAAACGAATAGTAGCTGGAAAAGCAGAGTTTTATTTTTGCTTAGCCTGTTCCGCCCTTACTTATTTCTAAACTTATTACCGGCCGAATATTATGAACGAATCAGGGACCAAAAGTCTGGACTACAGTACTACACCAGTCTAATCAGAGCCTGTCCCGCCTCAGGCGGGGAACCCTCCGGAAACATTGGGGTAATACCTGCCCGTCCGCAGGCGGGTGTTTCCGGGGTCTTTTTTGGGTAACCTTGGCGCCTGTCCCGCCACAAGCGGGAGGCAAACAAAAAGGTACGAAGGGCATCTTCTCTTCTGGTATTTGTTATTTGCCATTTTCTGAATTTTTTAAACAGCTTTTTGTAATTCTCTCTGAACTTTAAAAGAGTCAACATGTGAATTTTTTGCTCTTACCTGTATCTAAACTTATAGCAGCCTGCATATAATGAACAGCATCAGGGAGCCAAAGCCTGGATAACAGTAGTACCAGCGCTTAATCAGAGCCTGTCCCGCTTTAGGCGGGAGAACCAGCCGGAAACATGGGGGTAATACCTGCCCGTCCGCAGGCGGGTGTACGAAAAGAGTAAAAGAACATTTTTATAAAAACGAACTACAAACGAGATCCAAAGAAAGCCGGACCCTTCAGCCCGGCTTCCTGCTGTAAAGACGCTATCCAACTTTTACAATATTCAACGCATTAAAAGCCCCATTCCTCAGCGAATACTGTACCCCGTTGATCTCCTGGAAAAATGCAATGTGCAGCATATACAATGGAGTGCCGCTCCCCGCAGGCACCGCCGCAGGTGTCAGCGAAAAATCAGTGTCCGAGTTCTCCAGGTTAAAGTTTGACGTGTCGCTGTATTCAATGGCACTCGTTCCGTTCACAAAATCCACGTTAGCATACGCACCGGTAAAGCTCACATGCGTTGCTCCCGCGGGGAAAACCACGTCGTTCATTGGGTTAAAATGAGGAAAGTTTATTTCGCCCGTGGCTGTGATCACGCTGAATGGTGCAAACAGCACACCGCTCAAAGCTGCATCCTTATTAAAGTCAAAACCCTGCAGCAGTGCCTTTGCACCGGCTTCTCCTATACCGATCCCTACAGTGCGTTCGCCCCTCGCCGACGAGGCGTCAAAATTCTTTATCCGGGTCATTGCCTGTGTTAGCCTGCTGGTTACACGGCGGTCCTTAACCGTCATCATCAGGTTGCGGAGGGCTGTTCTCAGCAGCTTCCCCGATGTTGCCGAGCGGCCAAATTCACTTCCGTTTTCTCTTGTACGCTGGAAGTTGGGGTCATTAGCTATACGTTCCTTCGATACGCTGCTTTTTGTTTTTACCAGGTGTCCGTCACTTGTTTTGTAAAAGGTCAGTTCGTCCAGTGTACCTTCTACCTTCAATACTCCTTTTTGCTTCGCCATAATTGTAAGTTTTTAAGAAATTAAAAAAAATTGGTTTGTTGTTTTAAAACAGTGCGGCAAGCTAAAAACTTTAGTAAATTCCCGCCAAATGTCCGTCCGCAATTTGCCCCAAAATGCCCTTTTTTGCCGCCTTTTTAAGGCTTTTTCACAATTACTGTTTTTTCTTTTCAGCAATGTCTCCCTTAGGGGACATTTCGCTAATTTTTTTAGCCTTTCCCCTTGGCAAAAAAGACAGATCCTCCTATCTTCGGCCAAATAGCTGGGCTATAGCCCGGTATAGATGTGAAGTATTAAACAACAGAGTAAAATCAACAGTCATGGCCAGGGTATGTATTTATTGCAAGGATGTTCAGTTAATAACAGGAAAATGCGAAAAGTCAGCAAGAACACTGCTGAAAAAAGTAAGAGACGCTTATCAAAAAAAACAGCACCAGATGCTGACAGTAGAAGAGTTTTGTAATTACCTCGATTTACCAGTCAACCACGTAAAGGAGCAGTTGCGGTTGAATTAACACGGGCCCATGTATTAGACTTTTACATATTTCTTTTTGATCTTCAAAAGAGTCGTCACGTGCAACGGATAACAGCTGAAAAAGCAGAGTTTACTATGCACTAAAGTTCCAAATAGCTATCCCCACAAACGGGCTGTCATCGTTTGTGGGCGGCTTTTTTGCTTTACTTTTTTTCCGCAAAAAAAGTAAAAAAGTAAATTTCCAGTCGCCGGTGTAAAGGCGCAGTTGGCGATTGAATTAGCCTCCCCCTGCCCTTCATAGAGAGGGGTATCCAGGCCTCAACATTTTGTGCGGGAAAAAGCATGCGTATTTATAGAAGAATAGCCAGTCAAGATATCGGGGATTTCGAAGGCGGGCTACATGGACTGCCGTCATTATTTCTCATTTATCCTTTTCTTTACAGCATTAGATTTTACCCGGCCTCAACTTTAAGCCAACATGAGCAAAAAACCGAAGATTGCTGCTGCCACTGCCAATACTAAACCTTCTGTAAGCAGCAATACCTTTTTAGACCGTTTTGAAACCCAAACAATTTGGCATGTTGCCCTTATAGTGCTGCTGCCTTTCTTTTTGTATATAAAGGTTGTGGGGTTCGAACTCATCAATATGGATGATGTGGCCATTATCAGTAATAATTATGACATACTGAGCCATATCGGCAATATCGGTATTGCTTTTAAAACAGATGCATTCTTAGGCTCTCATGGCGATTTCTACAGGCCGATCCAAACGGTATCTTTCATGCTTGATACGATGATAGGCGGTGGCAAGCCATGGATATATCATTTTTCAAACCTGCTGATACATATACTTACATCGGTTTCATTGTATTTTTTCCTGCGTTTTCTAAACATTCGAAATCTTACGGCTCTGCTGGGGGCTTTGTTTTTTGCTGTACACCCGCTTCTTGCTTCCGCAGTTTCCTGGATACCTGCAAGAAGCGACCTGCTCATCGGACTGTTTGGAATACTGCTGTTCTACAGTTTTGGGAAGTATTTTAAAACAGGAAAGAAAGTATATTTTCTACTGCATAGCCTGCTTTTCCTGCTGGCTGCCTTTACTAAAGAAACTTCGATATTGTTCCCGTTGCTGTTATTGTTTTTTTACTGGTTTATTTTAAAAGAAAAATTCAGTGTAAAAAAGCTGCTTCCCTTTTTTATACTCTGGTTTATTGTATTGGTATCCTTTTTTATTTTAAGAAACAAAGTTGCTGCAAACCTGCCACCCTCTTTTATTTTTGGTATTGACCCCTTTATCAATAACCTGCCCACTATTCCAATTATAGCGGCCAAGACATTCATCCCGGCCGGTTTATCTACCATGCCCCTGTTTGATAAAGTATTTACCGCAGTCGGCCTGGTCATATTTTTTGTATTACTGGCTTTGGCAATTAAAAATGCTATAAAAAAGAATTGGCTTGCAATAATGGGTTTGGCCTGGTTCCTGCTTTTTATTATACCTCCCATGTTCTTTAAATTGTATTACAGTCAATTTTTGCTGGAGTATTATGAACACCGCACTTACCTGCCGCTTATTGGAATTATTATCATGCTGGCAGCCATGCTGAACGGGCCATTATTTAAAACAAACAGCAGGTCTCTGTTATGGGTTTGTACAACAGTTATATTAGTATTCATCCCGCTTTCGTCCTTACACTCTGATAATTTTAAAAACTCAATCAGTTTTTTTTCGAATGCTGCTGAACATAATAATCCAGGCGCACTGGAGAAAAGAGGAGAAGAATATTTTAATGTAAGAGATTATGCAAATGCACTAAGCGACTTTAATGATGCTATCCTAATGTCAGAAAATCAATACGCACCTGCTTATTATTATCGTGGCAAACTAAATTCCAGTGCACAAAAGAACCATGTAGCTGCAGAAGAGGATCTTGCCAAAGCTATCAGCATTGACTCAACCTATATTGAAGCTTATATAGAAAGAGCCAATGAAAGAATATTCACGCAGAATTTCCCGGGAGCTTTCGCTGACATACATAAAGCATTAAGCCTGGACAACAGGAACAAAAATGCATATTATACTTTAGGCAAGATATATGTCAATACCAGTGAATTTGAAAAAGCAGAACTGAATTTTTCAAAAACAATTTCACTCGACAGCAACTATGCCGAAGTTTATAACGACAGGGGCTTTGCCCGTTATAAATTGCGTAATATGGAAGGGGCATATAGCGACTATAACAAAGCCACACAGTTATTCCCTGAGTTTATGAATGCCTATTATAATAAAGGGATGATCTTCTATGAAACAGGAGAGCCTGCAAAAGCCATCCCGCTGTTTGACACAACCCTGGCACTTACCAATAATTTTTACTTCGGGCTGTTTTACAGGGGCATGGCAAAAAAAGACCTGCATGATCTGAAGGGTGCCTGTGAAGACTGGCAGGGTTCTGTAAATCTTGGTTTTACAATGGCGCAGGATACGATAAATAAGTATTGCAGGTAGGGTTGGTAGAGATGTTGACGGGTTAATTGGTTGATAAGTTGATTGTTTATAGTTAACAGGCAACAATACAAAAACCGGCAAACTGGTAATCAGCAACTGGCAACGATTTCACTTTTGACGTTTCACATTTCACAATCACCACTCACCATTCACCACTCAGCACCCACCATTCACCACTCACGATTCACCACTCACGATTCACCAAGAAAATGAATAAAGCAGCATTAATAAATATCTTTCGCAACAACACGGTCTTTCATTTGGCGATTATCATATTGCTTCCTGTTCTTATTTATATACAATCACTGAAATTTGATTATACCAATTTTGATGATAATGGTCTTATCAAAGACAAAATTGAAACAGTAAAGAACATCCGTAATATTGATACCACTTTTAAAACGGATGCCTTCTGGAATAAAACCGGCGATTTTTACCGCCCGGTCCAAAATATCAGCTTTATGCTGGATGCCCAGGTGAGCGGGGAGAAATTGTGGATGTTTCACATCACCAACCTGCTGATCCATATTCTTACCTGCATCTCCTTCTATTATTTTTTGCAGTTTCTACAACTTAAAAAATATACTGCCTTTGTGATAGCATTGCTGTTTGCCGTGCATCCGCTTTTCGCATCGGGTGTGGGATGGATACCATCAAGGGGGGATATCCTGATCGGTTTATTTGGCTTACAGTTGTTCCTGACCTTCGGCCTTTATTACAGGACAGGAAAAATTGTATATATGGTTCTCCATATATTGCTTTTCTGCATCACCGTCTTTACAAAAGAAACTACTGTTCTCTTCCCCGTCTTTTTTATCTATTATTATTTCCTGATCCTGAAAGAAAGATTCAGCCTAAGAAAAGCGCTGCCATTTGCTATTGGCTGGACCGCTAGCATCGTCATTTTTTATATTTTAAGAAAGAATGTAGTAGCGGCTTCCGGGGCAACTGCAGATGTATTAGGCATCATTCCTTTTTTTAAAAACAACCAGGTCATCCCTACCATTATCGGTAAACTTTTTATTCCATTCAATCTCTCTACTTTCCCGCTCTATAATAATGCATCCACTATTACTGGATTGCTGTTTTTGCTGGTGCTTCTCTATCTTACTTTCGAATATTCCAAAGAGAAAAGATGGGCCGCATTAATGGGCCTCCTGTGGTTCCTGCTTTTTGCTATACCACCTACTATTTACCGCCTTGAAAATGCAGATGTGTTCTTTAACTATCTCGAACACCGTACCTACCTCCCCATGATCGGTATCTTTATCATTATTGGTTTTTTCCTGGACGATCATCTTGCATCTTCTTCCTTCAATCAAAAGTTTGCCTGGGTTTATATACCTGTTATAGCAATCTTCAGTGTATTGGCGTGGCGTCATTGTGCCGATTATAAAGATACTTTTGCCATTAGGGCAAGAGCGGCGATGCTGGACAATCCTTCAGCGCTGGCAGCACGTGCCGGTGAATGGCTTACTAAAAAAGATACAACACTGGCAATGGCTGACATTAATAAGGCGATAGAATTAAATCCGCAGGACGCCGGCATGTATTTATTACGTGCTAAAATAATGGCAAGACTGCAAAACCATGAAGCGGCGGAACAGGATTTTACTCTTGCACTCAACCTTATGCCAAGACTGATGGAAGCATACTTGTACCGCTCCGTAGAACGCAGGTTTCTTAAAAAATACGAGAGTGCTTACAGGGATGTATTTATGGCGGCTTCTATTGATTCTGCCAACCCCAAAATTTATTTCACGCTGGGTAATCTTCATATAGCTACAAAAAATTATGATGAAGCTATCAACAGTTTTGCCAAGGCTATTTCGATTGACAGCAACTATGCCGATGCTTATAATAACAGGGCATATATAAAGGTTCTATCGGCAGATTATTTGGGAGCTATTGCAGATGCCAACAAAGCCCTTATGAAAATGAAACAGCCATCGCCCATTACTTATAACAATCTTGGCCAGGCATATCGTGAACTCAACCAGCCCGATTCAGCCTTTAAATATTTTGATAAGGCGATTGAAATAAACAAAAACTTCAAAGAAGCTTATTTTGAAAGAGGCCGATCGAAGCAAAAACAAAATAATATTGCCGGTGCATGCAAAGACTGGCAGCAGGCTGCTTCTTTGGGTTATGCCGATAGCACCCGAATGCTGGAGAAATATTGCAAATAGCGGAATGAAAAATAATTAGCAAATGATCAGAAACAAAAAGATAGTAGTGGTGATGCCGGCTTATAATGCCGCCAAAACACTACAAACTACATATAGTGAGGTACCCTTTGATATTGTGGACGAAGTGTTGCTGACAGATGATGCGAGCAAAGATGAAACGGCTGCAATAGCCCGCCAACTGAGCATAGGCCTGATCGTACATAAGGAGAACAAAGGTTATGGAGGTAATCAAAAAAGCTGTTACGAGGCTGCATTAAAAGCCGGCGCTGATATTGTGATCATGCTGCACCCGGATTATCAGTATACACCTAAACTGATCAGCGCTATGGCATACCTGCTGGAATCGGGCGAGTTTGATATTGTACTGGGCTCAAGGATACTTGGAGGTAAAGCCAGGAGTGGCGGCATGCCGCTGTACAAGTATGTCAGTAATCGTTTTTTAACCCTTTCACAAAATATCCTGATGGGAGCCAAGCTTTCAGAGTATCACACAGGTTACAGGGCTTATACCCGCAAAGTGCTTGAAGATCTTCCGTGGCAAAACAATTCGGATGATTTTGTGTTCGACAACGAGTTCCTGACGCAGGCTATCTTCTATAAATTCAGGATCGGCGAGATCACCTGCCCCACAAAATATTTCGAAGAAGCCTCTTCCATTAATTTTTCAAGAAGCATGAAATATGGCATTGGTTGTTTAAAAAACGCCATGCTTTTCAGGCTTCACAGAATGGGCATTATAAAATCAAGGCTGTTTTCGGCTTGAATGACAAAAATTCCTCTGCTCTTTTCCAGGCACTCATCCTTCGCTCCTACTCTATAGCTGAGGTATAGTTCCGGTATAGCTGGTGTATGAGAACAGTATGAACACATTCCCATTACCAACTACAGCTAACTTATAGTCAACCTATAGCGTAGTTATAGCTAAGTTATACCCAATCTTCCGAACAGCTACTCCCGGGTATCCCATCTTTATGCCAAGGCTGTTTCTCTTGAATGCATAGTGAGCGTACCTAAAATAAAAAGAGCATACCAACTGGTACGCTCTTTTGTATAGTGGAGTTTCTATTTACTGTTTATTCTTCCTCGTCAAAGCTCATGGCCTCGCGGGTGGTGCTCAGCAGTTCATATTCTTCCTTGCTGCCTACTATCAGGTTATCAAATTCACGTAACCCAGTACCAGCAGGTATAGCATGGCCGGTGATTACATTCTCTTTCAAACCAAGCATATCATCACGTTTGCCGTGAATAGCAGCCGTGCTAAGGACCTTCGTAGTTTCCTGGAAGGAAGCTGCAGAAATCCAGCTTGGCACTCCGAGGGAAGCTTTAGTGATACCGAGTAATACAGGCCTTGCAGTTGAAGGATTGGCATCCCGCACTTCTATCAGCTTTTTGTCGTTGCGGCGCAGGTGGCTGTTTTCTTCCCGCAGTTCCCGCAGGCTCACTATCTGCCCTGAACGGTATTTGCCGCTTTCTCCCGGCTCAGTAATGACTTTTTTATCGTAAATGCGGTCATTCTCTTCATTAAAGTCAAAGCGGTCTTCCAGGTCTTCCTCGAGGAAACGTGTATCGCCGGCATCCACAATTTCAACCTTCTTCATCATCTGGCGTACGATCACTTCAATATGCTTATCGTTGATACGCACACCCTGCAGGCGGTAAACCTCCTGTATTTCATTCACAACGTATTCCTGCACTGCAAAAGGCCCTTTGATAGAAAGAATATCAGCCGGTGAAATAGAGCCATCGCTCAATGCAACACCTGCCTTTACAAAGTCACCATCCTGTGCAAGTACCTGGCGGGTGAGCGGTACGAGGTATTTTTTTACCGTGCCATCTTTTGCTTCCACAATTATTTCACGGTTACCACGCTTAATGTTGCCAAAAGTAACTACACCATCAATCTCACTTACAACAGCAGGATTGCTTGGGTTACGTGCTTCAAAAAGCTCTGTTACACGTGGCAAACCGCCGGTGATATCACGAAGCTTGCCGAGTACACGCGGAATTTTTGCCAGCACCTGGCCGGGCGTTACTTCTGCGCCTTCCTCAACTACTATATGTGAACCAACAGGAAGGTTATATGTTTTCAGGTCTTTACCCTGAACAATGATAGAAGGGATCTTGGTTTTATCCTTAGTGTCTATTACCACTTTCTCACGGTGACCTGTCTGGTCATCTGCTTCCTCACGGAAGGTGATGCCATCAATGATGCCATCGAATTTCAATGTACCTGTTTGTTCAGCTACTATTACATTGTTGAATGGATCCCAGCTGCATATCTGGTCACCTTTCTTTATATGCTGACCATTCTTTACAGAAAGGAAAGAACCGTAAGGAATGTTGTGCGTAATAAGGAGACGGTCGTTCTTTTCATCCATGATACGAACCTCACCTGTACGGCCAATAACGATCTGCACCTTGTCGCCTTGTGCGTTGGTACCGGCAACAGTACGCAAACCATCGAACTGTACTGTTCCTTCGAATTTTGATAACAAAGTAGATTCTACAGAAGCAGAACCAGCCACACCACCCACGTGGAAGGTACGGAGTGTAAGCTGCGTACCAGGCTCACCAATGGATTGCGCTGCAATGATACCTACTGCATCACCACGCTGTGTGGTATAGCCAGTAGCAAGGTTCTTTCCATAACATTTCACACAAACACCACGTTTGCTTTCGCAGGTGAGCACGGAGCGTATTTCTACAATTTCGATGCCGGCATCTTCAATGCGTTTTGCCAGTTCGTGTGTTATCTCATCACCTCCATTTACAAGCAATTCATCATTTATAGGATCAAATACATGATGCAATGAAGTACGGCCTTCGATACGGTCGCTCAATGGTTCAATTACATCTTCGTTATCTTTTAATGCGGACGTGGCAATACCACGTAAAGTGCCGCAATCTTCTTCAGAAATTACCACGTCCTGGGATACATCAACCAAACGGCGTGTCAGGTAACCGGCGTCAGCGGTTTTCAAAGCCGTATCGGCCAGACCCTTACGGGCACCGTGTGTAGAGATGAAGTAATCCAATACATTCAGACCACCCTTAAAGTTAGACAAGATCGGGTTTTCGATGATCTCGCTACCGGTAGAACCACTCTTACGGGGCTTGGCCATCAATCCACGGATACCTGCCAACTGCTTTACCTGCTGCTTGCTGCCGCGGGCACCACTATCGAGCATCATAAACACGGAATTGAAACCTTGTTTATCAGTAGCCATTTCATGAATAAGTGTTTCGGTGATACGGGTATCCACACGGCTCCAAATGTCAACAATAGCGTTGTAACGTTCATTGTTGGTAATAAGACCCATGTTATAATTTTCCCATACTTCTTCTACTTCTATTTTAGCATTTTCCAGCAATTCCTGTTTAGCATCGGGTATTATAAGATCGTTGATGCTAAATGAAAGGCCACCTTTAAAGGCCATGCGGAAACCAAGGGTTTTGATATCATCCAAAAACTTAGCAGCTTTTGGTACGTCAGTAATTTTTACTATGTCACCAATAATTTCCCTGAGGCTTTTCTTGGTAAGCAAAGTATTGATATATCCAACTTCTGCAGGAACATGCTGGTTGAACAGCACACGGCCAACAGTAGTATCAAGCAGCTTCTTTTCTAACTCACCCTGCTTGTTGCGCACATTCACTCTCACTTTAACAGGCGCATGGAGATCTACCTGTTTTTCATTGTAGGCAATGATAACTTCATCAGGGTTGTAAAAAGATTTTCCTTCTCCTTTTACTTTCTCTTTGTCAGTGCCTTTTTTACCCTTGGTAATATAATAAAGACCCAATACCATGTCCTGTGAAGGCAGGGTGATCGGAGTACCATTCTGAGGGTTTAAAATGTTGTGACTTGAAAGCATAAGCAATTGCGCTTCCAATACAGCGGCGCTGCTCAAAGGCACATGCACGGCCATCTGGTCACCGTCAAAGTCGGCGTTAAATGCCGAAGTAACCAATGGGTGTAACTGGATAGCCTTTCCTTCAATAAGCCTTGGCTGGAAAGCCTGTATGGACAGGCGGTGCAGCGTTGGGGCACGGTTAAGCAAAACAGGATGTCCTTTCAATATATTTTCGAGAATATCCCAAACAATAGCTTCTTTGCGGTCTACCAATTTGCGGGCGCTTTTTACTGTTTTTACGATCCCTCTTTCTATCAGCTTGCGGATGATAAATGGCTTGAATAATTCAGCAGCCATATCTTTTGGCAAACCGCATTCGTGCAATTTTAATTCAGGTCCTACCACAATTACAGAACGACCTGAATAGTCAACACGTTTACCCAAAAGGTTCTGGCGGAAACGGCCTTGCTTGCCTTTCAGTACATCACTCAATGATTTGAGTGCACGGCCACCTTCTGCTTTTACTGCGTTTGATTTACGGCTGTTATCAAAGAGACTGTCGATAGCTTCCTGGAGCATACGCTTCTCATTACGAAGGATCACTTCAGGTGCTTTGATCTCAAGCAAACGCTTTAAGCGGTTGTTACGGATGATCACACGACGGTAAAGGTCATTAAGATCGGATGATGCAAAACGGCCACCATCCAACGGAACTAACGGACGTAGTTCAGGTGGTATTACCGGGATGTATTGCATTACCATCCATTCAGGACGGTTAGTGATACGCTGGTTAGCGTCGCGGAAAGCTTCTACTACACTCAACCGCTTAAGTGCATCTGCCCGGCGCTGCTGGCTGGTTTCATTAGCGGCAGAAGCACGAAGGTCATAACTCAACTGATCAAGATCGAGCCTGCTGAGTAATTCACTTACTGCTTCAGCACCCATTTTGGCGATGAACTTATTAGGATCATCATCAGGCAGGTATTGATTATCTTTTGGTAATGCATCAAGGATGTCAAGGTACTCTTCCTCGCTCAACAAGTCACCATAGTTCTGGCCCTTATCGGCACGGATACCGGATTGTATTACTACAAATCTTTCGTAATAAACAATGGTTTCCAATTTCTTGCTGCTCATACCAAGCAGGTAGCCGATCTTATTTGGCAGGCTTTTAAAATACCAGATATGCACCACGGGCACTACCAGTTTGATGTGCCCCATGCGTTCACGGCGCACTTTCTTTTCAGTTACTTCCACACCGCAACGGTCACAAACGATGCCTTTGTATCGAATACGTTTGTATTTGCCACAGGCACATTCGTAGTCTTTTACAGGTCCGAAAATGCGTTCGCAGAATAAACCATCCCGCTCTGGTTTGTAAGTGCGGTAATTGATGGTTTCGGGCTTTAGCACTTCGCCGTGGCTGCGTTCCAAAATACTGTCGGGGCTGGCCAGGCTGATGGTGATGCTGGAGAAGTTTGACTTGGGCCGATTGTCCTTTTTAATAGCCATATTGCTGTTGACGATTTTTTGTTAGGAGCAGAAAATACCGCTGCCATCTTCCCTGATGATAGTTACTTCACTGGAGAAAATGACATAAATGCTTGATAATCAATAAATTTTTGATGCAAAACGGGTAATTCTGGCACAATTGAGCTGGCGAAAGTAAGCTGATTCAGCGAAAAAACAAGTAAAAGAAATATTAGGGAAAGTTAAGATCGTGAATGGTGAGTCGTGAGTGGTGAATATGGCAGGTTTTGGTCGGGATCAGGCATACATTTACTATTGACTATTGACTTACTGATTACAGGATTCAAGAAATTTAAATCAATGCATTTCTTTCTGAATATTTCTGTAATAGCTTTTTTCCAAATGACTTACAATTTCATGGCTTTCAGTGTAATAGTTGTTTGTACTTTCATAGGTATCTCCTGCCCCATTGCTTTCATATTACCCGAAATATTTTGTTTCAGGTCGGTTGCCAACACCATCCCGGTTTCCATTTCTACGTCCATTGTGCCCTGTTGTGTACCATTCAATTCTGTTTCAATGGTCATGCCCATCATCTGCATACCACCTTTGCCGGGTGTAATAGTTGAGGCGAGGTCAAGTTTGGCAATATTATTCTTTACATCCTTTAGGGTGAATTTGGTGGCAATATTCATAGGCATGGGCTGCTTTATGACCATCTCCTTTTTCCAGCTATCACCCTGCTTTATTTTCCCTTCAGGAAATATTTTAAAGCTTTGCTCCATCATATTCCGCATGATCTCATCGCTCATGAAATTCTTTGCAGCAGCAGAGATCTGAAAGTTCATGACACTATCGCCATTAGAAGCAGCACTGACTATTTTCTTCATCATCTCCTCCATTCCTTTTACCGAAGTCACTTCTCCTTTCGAATTCAGCGAAACTATAAATTGCGAACCCATCATTGCGCCCAGCATTTTTGAACCAGGGCTGACCGTATCAGAGTTTTTAGTATCAAATATGGTCTCCCGGCCATTTGCTTTTTGCGTGGTTTTCATACTTTCAAAAGTGATCTTGAGTTCTTTACTATCTCCTTCGGCTTTTGCCACTTCATAAGTCATATTCATTTCCGAGATCGAATTCATGTTCATTTTTTGTCCCATCACTTCCTGTTCCGTATTTGCATCAGTTATCATTTGCACCTGGTATTTTGTACCGGTTTTAGGGTTGAACTTTAAATCGTAAGCGGATTTGCAACCTGCAAGTATCGTAAGGCCAAAGGCTATCGGCAAAAGGGATCTTAATTTCATTTTTTTATTTTTAAGGGCGGCAAGATAGGAGTCTCCGTCCTATAACTATGGCAGAGATTTTATGCAGTTAGGCAAAATGCTTTTGCCACATAGACACAAAGGCTTTTCACATAAGACTCAAAGAATTTTGCCAGGCAGAATAACAGGTGCTCCCAAATAATGGAATGAATAATGCCTTACATTTAGCTCCTGTATTCTAAACTAACCATCATGAAAAAAACGCCAAAACAACTCAAGCGCTTATTTATTGTATTTTATCTTTTGGTATCAGGTCTATTTGCAAATGCCCAAAACGTTGGAATTGGAACTGCTACACCCAGTGCCAACCTGCATATAAACGGCAGCTTAAAAGTAACCAATGGTACTGAGGGCCTCGGCAAAGTGCTTACCAGTGATAAAGGCGGGGGTGCCACTTGGCAAGCCATCAGTAGCAGCAGCCCGACCGGGGGTGTAGGGTTTGGTGCGTGGGGCGATTGCAGCACTCGTAACCTTAGCGGCTATCAACCCGTCGTAGACAGTGCTGGAGCACAAAATAATTATTTTGGTGGTAGTGTAAGCATCAGTGGTAATTACGCCATAATAGGCGAAGGTGGTAAAACTGTGGGAGGGAATGTCAGTCAAGGAGCAGCCTATATTTATTTTTACGACGGCAGTACCTGGATAAAGGAGCAGACACTTACCGCCAGCGATGGAGCAGCTGATGATCTTTTTGGTGCCAGGGTAAGTATCGATGGCAATTACGCCATAGTAGGAGCATATAAGAAAACAGTGGGCGCAAATACTGGCCAGGGCAAGGCTTACATTTATTTTAATAATGGCAGTAGCTGGGTACAAGTGGGCACGGGCATTACTTCCGCCGATGGGGCTATAGACGATTATTTTGGCCTTAGTGTGAACATCAGCGGCAATTATGTGATAGTGGGTGCTTATAATAAAAATGTGGGGGGCAACAATAGCCAGGGTAAGGCATACATCTATTATAATAATGGTAGTAGCTGGGTGCAGGTTGGCACCGGTATCACCTCCGGCGATGGGGAGGCTAATGATCATTTTGGTGCCAGTGTGAGCATCAATGACAATAATGCCATTGTGGGGGTTTATAGTAAAACAGTGAATGGAAATTTTGGCCAGGGTAAGGCATACATTTTTCATAATAATGGCGGCAATTGGGTGCAGGTTGGCACTGGTATTACCGCTTTCGATGGAGCAGAAGAAGATCTATTTGGACGTGGAGTAAGCCTATATGACAATTTTGTTATAATAGGAGCTGATTACAAGACTGAGGGGACAAATGGTGGCCAGGGAGCAGCTTACATTTATTTTTATGACGGGAGCAATTGGGTGCCTAGGCAAAAACTAACCGCTAATGATGGAGAAGCGCTCGATAGATTTGGCAGCAGCGTAATCATCAAAGGCAATTATGCTATGGTTGGAGCTTATTATAAGATGGTGGGCACAACCGTTGAGCAGGGGGCTGCTTATATTTATCAAAATATTGGTGGAATATGGCGTTTTCTGCAAAAAGTAACCGACCCTGGTGGTGCAGCTGCTGATCATTTTGGAAGCTCAGTGGATATAGATGATCGGAAATTTCTCATTGGGGCGGTGGGGGTGCAAGCCAGTAGAGGTATGGCATTTTTTGGAAAAGTAGAGCCTTAGATTTTTAACGATTAAATTTATTTAAGAGTGCCTTGCATTTTGGGCACTTTTTTTATTTTAAATGCTAAAGCAACTTGTCACTGCAATGAATAAATTCGCCCGGTGATAAGCCAGCAAACCATACAGCAGATCGTAAGTCGCCTCGATATCATTGAAGTGGTAGGCGAGTATGTAAAGCTGAAAAAACGTGGTGCCAATTATCTTGGTCTCTGCCCTTTTCACAACGAGAAAACTCCTTCGTTCACAGTATCTCCTGCTAAAGAAATTTATAAGTGCTTTGGGTGCGGAAAGAGTGGCAATACCATCAGTTTTTTGATGGAGCATGATAAGCTCACTTACACCGAAGCGCTGCGATGGCTGGCAAAAAAATATAATGTCACCATAGAAGAAACTGCCACCGATCCTGATTATAAAGAACAGCAACAGGCAGCAGACAGTCTTTATATTGTTAACCAGTTTGCCCGCCAGTTTTTTGAGGATCAGTTGTGGGAGAATGAAATGGGTAAGGCTGTAGGATATGCTTACCTGCAACAGCGTGGTTTTAATGATGAGACCATTAAGAAATTCCAGTTAGGTTATTGCCCCGCTGAAAGAAGCGCATTTGCGGAAGCCGCCATTAAAAACCAGTACAGCCCTGAAGTACTTTTAAAAAGCGGCCTTGTGGTGCAGCGGGATGATGTGTATTACGACAACTACCGCGACCGCATCATTTTCCCGATACATAACCCTATCGGAAAAGTGATAGGTTTTGGTGCAAGGCTTATTAAAAAAAATGATAAAGCACCGAAGTATATCAATACGCCGGAAAATGAAGTGTATGTAAAAAGCAAAGTGCTCTATGGCATTCATTTTTCCAGGCAGGCAATTGATCGCAACGATGAATGCCTGATGGTGGAAGGCTACACCGATGTAGTAAGCCTGCACCAGGCAGGTGTAGAAAATGTGGTTGCCAGCGGTGGCACTTCACTTACACCCGATCAGCTAAGGCTTGTAAAGAAATACACCAACAATCTTACTATTATTTATGATGGTGACAGTGCCGGTATTAAGGCTGCATTACGTGGGCTTGATCTTGCACTGGAAGAAGGTTTGCAGGTACAGTTAGTTTTAATACCCGATGGTGATGACCCTGACAGCTATGTAAACAAAGTTGGCAAAGAAGCTTTTACTGAATTCATAAAAACGAATAAGAAAGACTTTATTCTTTTCCAGCTTGAGATAGCATTGAAAGACGCTGGTACAGACACACGCAAACGCAGCGAAGTAGTAAACCGCATTGCAGAAAGTATCAGCCGCATAAATAAGGCAGAAGATTTTACAAGACAACAGGATTATATACGGCAGTCTGCCGGTTTGTTGAGTATTGATGAAGGCGGCCTTACTACACTTGTCAATAAATTTATACGGGAGCGAATAGAAAAAGCAGACAGGAAACAACCACGTGACACAATTGCACCAATTGATGCAGAAGGAAAAGAAAATGAACAGGCACTTGATGACAGCCTTAGCCTGCTCATTGGTAACGAACTCCAGGAACGTGCTGTAATAAAATGCCTGCTGCTGCATGGTATAAAGCCAATGGATGAAGAACAGACAATGGCCGAGTTTATTTTCAGGACATTGCAGTCCTTTCATTTTGATAATGCATTGCTTGATAAGATTTATTCAACTTATAAAGCATGGTTCGAAGCGGGGATACAGCCTACCGAAAAATCATTTTTGTATTATGGTGATGATGCCATGAGTAATATGGTGATATCGCTGGTTGATTTTCCCTATGATATAAGCCCACGGTGGGCGCAAATGGAAGAAGGCCGTAAAGCCGTTAGTGACAAAGACCCCAGTGGCAAGGATGTAAAACTATCCGTTGATTATTTCCGGCTGAGAAAATTAAAACACATGCTTGAAATAAACCAGCAGGAACTTGAAAAAGAAAAGGACCCTGACCTGCAACGTTCTTTGATCGAACTGCACATGGAACTGAAGAAATATGAAACGGATATTACAAAGGAATTGGGAACTGTAATATTGAGATAGATTTTTTGAAGCAGGTAATACTTCACGCAAAGGCGCTAAGAAATTAAGACGCTAGTATGGTCTTTGCGGCTTTGCCCCTTTGCTTCTTAGGGAGAAATGGATTTAGATTAATAAACATTTTAGCTTTATCACATGACAGCCTACGATACCATTACAGAAGGATTAGCCGATCTAAAAACAAAGGGCTATACCATTGACTTCAATTTGGCATTTGATAAAGTTACCTGCAGGGAAACGGGTATTTTTTTATATCCTGATGATTTTGAAATTATGGAAGTGCATCATTTTGACGGCCTTACTGATCCCGGTGATGATAACATACTCTATGCCTTACAATCAAAAGATGGCACTGTAAAGGGGGTGCTGGTAAGTGCTTATGGTGTTTATGCCGAAGAGATGGATGCTAATATGCTGCAGAAGTTGGCGATACATCATTAGAGTGTCTGCAGTTTTATGCTGAATAGAATTGCTTTCAGCACAAGTGAGTGACACAACGATGCCTAACTCTTATTCTAAAGTCGGCCCACAAATTATGCCTTTTGCTTTACCAAAGCTTCCATCACTTCTTTGCGCTTGCGTCTTGAGACGGGTATAGTGGCTTTATCGGATAAAATTATTTCGCCTTCTTTCTTAAAGCCTACAACGTATTTTTTATTGATGAGATGTGATTTGTGTACCCGGATAAATTCATTGGCATCTAACAGGCCTTCATAATCTTTTATAGTTTTTGAACTCAGGTGCCTGCGGTTATTGGTGAGCATGATCCAGGAATAATTGCTTTCACCCTCAAGGCGTATAATTTCATCGGGTGAAAAAAATACAGCGCCGCCTACAACAGGTACTGCGAGTTTAAAGGAATGCGTATTTTTTACCTGCAGGTTATGTGCAAGGTTTTGCAGGATGGCTTTTGAATCAACTTCCGTTTTGGCAATGCTGATATATCTTTTTACAGCAGCCTGCAGTTCATCGGCATCAATGGGTTTTAATAAATAATCAACAGCGCTGAAACGGATCGCCTGTATGGCATACTCATCGTGGGCAGTAGTAAAAATGACGCTGAAAGGAATTTCCTCAAACTGCCTGAGGAGATCGAAGCCGGTAAGTACGGGCATTACAATATCCAAAAAAACGAGTTGTGGTTTTAAAGCCTGCAACACAGCTACTGCATTCTCACCTTTTGTTTCAACATGTACTTCGGTGATCTCCGGAATATATCTTTCAATCATCAGCCTGAGCACATTGGCTGCCACCGGTTCATCATCTATGATAACTGCTTTTATCATGCGATGAATGTATTACAAAGCTGAACACGATGCAATAAAAAATCAGGACTGTGGAATAATAATGGTAACCCTGGTACCCGCAACTTCGCCGTCCTGCATTACATCCTCTATCTTGATAGTTGTTTTTTGGCCAGATTCATCCAACAATTTCAGGCGCTCTTCCACCATCTTCATTCCTTTCGATTCATTGCCGGGCAATGGTTCCCGCCGTTGCTTCAATATGCCCGCTCTTTCTCTTCCCACACCATTATCAGTTACTTCACATACCAGGTAATATTCATCAGGTAACATGAATTTTACAGTAAGATTCTTCTCTCCTTCTTTGTGAACAAGCCCATGATGGATGGCATTTTCTACAAATGGTTGCACGAGCAAAACAGGAATGCGCACTACTTCTGCTTCCGTTTCATTATCTGTGGTGATCGCATATTTAAAATCATTACCTAGGCGAAGTGATTCGATGTCCAGGTAAAGTTTTAGTGTCTCAATTTCATCTGACAGCAGAATGGTATTACTCTCTGACTGATGCAGTATTTTCCTGAGTAATTTTGAAAATTTGGAAATATAGCGGTTGGCATTATCAACATCATTCAAAAGTGTAAACTGCTGAATGGAGTTCATGGCATTAAAAATAAAATGCGGGCTCATTCTTGCTCTCAGGGCTTTTACTTCAAGCTCCGACATTTGCTGCTTAACGGCATCTTTTGCTTTTATGTTTCTTATTTTCCATTGTACGAATCCAATGATCACAATCGCCGCTATCAATACTAAGGCAAGTTTGAACCATAAAGTTTGCCACCAATGGGGCTGAACGGTGATATATAGTTTATCGCCAGCTTCATTCATAATACCATCATTGTTGCTGCCTTTGATCTGTAAAGTATAACCGCCAGGCGCAAGACTTAAATAAGACAGATTACCATTAGCACTCGTATGCCAGGTACTGTCTATTCCTATTAACCTGTAGTAGAATTTATTTTGCTGAGGCGCTGAATAATTTAAGACACTGAAGTGAACTTCGAGTTCCATTTGGCCCGGCAGAAGTGTGATGTGCTTTTCCTTCTTTTCATTCTCAGTATAAACTATTCTTTTGCCGTCGATCATTATATCTGAAAACAAAACTGCAGGTGGAGTGTTGTTGCTGCTGAGCGTATAAGGGTTAAACTCCGTGACAATACCATCGGTACCTAATAAAATATTCCCTTTTGAGTTAAAATGGAACATACCAAAACCTCCGAGAAAATTTAAAGGCAGGCCATTGCCAGGGGTAAAATACCGGAAGCTGTGTTTTTGCTTATTGTATTCTATCAAACCATTTGCACCTACTATCCAAATTTTGCCCGTAGTATCCTGCAGTGATTTATATATTATTGCAACCGGAAGGCCTTTGCTTTCATCTATCACTTCACTCTTGTAAGTAGCAGGATCAAATTTTATAAGACCGTTATAACTGCATAGCCATAAAATATTATTCTCGTCACAGTAAAAGGAATTGATGGTGTTTACTGCTTCTTCATCACGTTTATTACCGTAATCTATATGATGCTGAATAAAACTGTCGGCTTTTTCATCATAGTGGTATATGCCTTCATAAGTGCTAACCCAGAACCGTTGTTTATGGTCGTATGCCATAAAAGAAATAGAACCTTTTAGCTGACTCCGGTAATTCTTTAAAAACACTCCTTTTGCATCATCAAGTACATAAAGACCTCCTTTATAAAATCTTGCCCAATAAAGCCCATCTTTCCTTTTCAGCACACCACGGGAAGAAAGGTTATTTATATCGAGATCGTCTATAAGCTTTGGCACATACATAGTGTATTTGCTGCCCGATTGTTTTACCAGGCCGGTATCTGTTCCGTACCATATATTTCCCTGATCATCTTTTTGCATGGTATTAATGCATTGCGAGAAAAATGATCTTGATGCAGGAGGAACATGCTTTTCAACTGTTTTTAATTTCCAGTTCTTATCGTATTTGTTCAAATAAAGTGCGTACCATGCACTTACCCAATATTCGTTGTCCGTTTCTAAAAAGGAGCGGGCAAGTCCATAATCATCGGGGTATTCAGTGTGCATGTCTTTGTACAGCATATGATTTTCAAAGTGCTGGAGCAGGGGATCAATAATGTCAACACCACCGTTTGTTGGTATCCATAAACGATTTTTTTCATCCTTAAAAATTTTACCCATAACCTGTCCGCTGATAGAAAACGGGTCATTGATTTGGTGCGCATACAATTGAAATTCTTCAGTGGCAGCATCGAATAATACAAGTGAACGATCGGTGAAAAAAATAAGCCAGTTGTTCTTATTCTCATCTTCCCATTCATTAAACCCAATAGTAAGATGACACTCCACGAAATGGTTTTCATAAGTGCCATCATCAGGGTTGAATTTTTTTATCCAGCCTCCGGCTCCCCATGTACCTACCCATATCTGTTTTTTTTTATCCTCGTAAACGCCTGTAAGAGAAACAAACTGACCGGTATAATAAGGTTTCAATACATGATTTACTTCATCTATTAAGTACAACCCATACCCTGAAATCGCCCAGAGCCGGTGCTTTGAATCCTCTATCATTGTTCCGAACCTGTTATAGCCCGCTTGCCATGCCGGGTTACTGATTGGTGGCATATTATAGTTGATACATTTCTTTGTTTTATAATCAAACTGCTGTATGCCATTAGGGCTGGAGAGCCAAAATCTCTTTTTACTATCAAAGAATAAAAAAGGTCTGTCGTTAGAAATAATGCTGTTTGGATTTGCAGTATCATGATAGTATGTTGTCCCCTTCTCCGTTAAAGGATCAAAACGATACACACCATCACCTGTGCTTACCCAGAGAAGATGCTCATCATCTTCTGTAATGTTACTAATGGTATTATGGGGAATGGAATTGCTGTCGGCTGAGTTATGTTTGAAAACTTTTACAGTGTTGCCATCATAGCGGTTAAGTCCACCATCGCCTGTGCCAAACCACATAAAGCCACGGCTATCTTTAAATATTGTTGTAATATGGTTAGTGCTGAGTCCATCGGCGGTAGTGAGATGCGTAAACTGCAGCAAAGGGAATTGCCGGGTGTATCCGGCAAGAGCGAAGAACAATAAAATCAATATTTGAAGAGTACACTTCAAGACTCTTTTTCAATTTAATTTTTACAATATTTCAAGTTAAGCAAAGAGTTACTAGGAGAACACAAAAAGTTCAGACTAATGCGCAATCGCCGACAATATTATAAGAAACCTGTTGAAGTATCAGGATACCAAACCACAAAAAGCACAAAGGTTCCCTCACTAAGGCCACTAAAATTCCCAGTGTCCTTTGAGTTTTTCCCTGTGTTCCTTGTGCTTATGTTGCGGTTTTACTCACCCTGATGCCAGTGAAATAAAATACTTGTCAAAGCTAAAACGCATGCAGGGCGGTTAGCTGCTATTTCTATTATCCGTTAACGGGGGCTTATTTAACGGCATAATGACCGGGACAGCTGGTTGTGCATAAAAATTTACGCTTCTTTCTCCATCACTTTTACAAGTCCCTCCAGTTCAATGGTGATAGGGACTACTCCTACCTGGACAATTGCCTTTTTACCACGTATCTCTTTTACAATTCCTACCTGGTGATTCTTTTTCATTCTTACTTTATCACCTTCGGTAATAGAACCATTAAGCTCTATAAATTTATCAGATACTTTCCTGTCTTTTTTTTGCTGTACCTGTTTTTCTTTTTGATTAAAGAGCAGCGCATGAATCAGCTTTACAACTTCCTCTTTGTTTTCTGTTTTACGCCATTCTATCACCATAGCTTTTAACTTTCTTTCCATGTCTTTCAGGTAAGCTAGCTGTTCTTCCCGAAGTTTGTTTTGCTCTTTTAAAACCTCCACCTGTTGACGATGCTTTTCTTTATCCATCACCTGTTCCATATCTTTCTTCAGGCGCTCATTTTCTTTTAATAATTGATGCAGATCCTTTTCTTTTCCTTCAAGTCTTTGCAGATCCTGCTCAGTGCGGTTCAGTAAGGTGTCTAGTGTAAAATGATCTTCATCTACCAGCTTGCGTGCCCTTTCTATCAATGGTTTTGGAAGGCCGATCCGTTCCGCAATAGAAAATGTATAACTGCTGCCCGGCTTTCCGACAACAAGCTTATATAGCGGCGATAAACTTTCTTCGTCAAACTGCATAGCGCCATTGATAATCCCTGGCACACGGTTAGCCATCACTTTCAAATTAAGATAATGGGTTGTTACTACGCCAAAAGAATGTTTGCGGCCAAGCTCTTCCATAATGACCTCGGCAAAAGCACCGCCGAGATTGGGATCGCTGCCACTGCCAAGCTCATCAATGAAAAATAATGTTTTACCATTGGCAGTCTCTATAAAATGTTTCATGTGCCGCAGGTGCGATGAGTAAGTGCTGAGCTCAAACTCAATACTCTGTGTATCGCCAATATGTATGTACAACTGCCTGAATACTCCTATCACGCTCAATGGATGCAGTGGCACGAGCAAACCTGCCTGCACCATCAGTTGTATCAATCCAATGGTTTTCATGGTAACCGTTTTGCCACCTGCATTCGGCCCGCTTATTACCAGTATCCTGTTTTTATCATCCAGTTTTATATCGAGCGGAATGGTTTGCTTTCCTGTTTTTTGATTATATAGATACAGCAACGGATGATAAGCTTGCTTTAACTCTGTATGTGCTTTATTAATAACTGAAGGAAGGTTAGCATTCATATCCACCGCAAGCTTTGCCTTGGCACGTATAAAGTCAAATTCACCGATAATATCATGATAACTTTTTAACAATGCAGCATAAGGCATTAACTGCGATGTAAGATGCCGGAGTATGCGATAAACTTCGCGGCTCTCATCGTTTTCCAAAGAAAATATTTCATTGCTTAAGCCGGTTGTTTCTTCGGGTTCAATAAAAGACGTTTGGCGGCTGTCGCTTTCGCCATGCAACACACCTTTTACCATTCTTTTGTTTTCAGCAAATACTGCAAGAACTCTTCTCCCATTCATAAAACTTTCTTCCATATCGGCGAGGTAGCCCTGTTTGTTCATTTTCTGGATAATGCGGTCGAATACGCGACGCAGTTCTCCTCTTTTTCTATACAGGCTTATGCGGATGCGTTCCAGTTCTTCACTCGCATTATCTTTTACAACAGCCTGTTCATCAAGTACATCATTGATGAGTTGAGTTATCACCTTTTCATAATAGCTGCTTTCTATTACTATGGTAAGTGCAGGATAAGCCAATCTTTTTTCTGTATCAAACCAATGAAAAATACTCTTCATATTTTCCATGAGCCTGCGTATCAAATTAAACTGCTCGCCACTAAGCACTGCACCGGGAATGCTCAGTAATTTTATTTCCCGGGCAAGGTTATGTGTAAAATCACCGGGAAAGTATTGTGCTGTTTGCAGCAGCAATTTAAACTCATGGGTTTGCTGTAATTCTGTTTCTATGTATTGTATATGCGTATGTACCCGGAGGCCTTCCGATTTCGAAATGGCATACTCCGTTTTGCAATGCTCCGCCAGCAGCGCCTGCACTTTATCAAATTCCAACTGAACTAATGCCGATTCGGGGTATAAACGCATAATGATTGATAACCTGTTTAGATGTTGTTTCCTGTATATTATTCTATAGACCCAAATGGATGCAAAAATATTGAGTGAGTGTGATTTACAATGAACTGCGCCATTTTCACGGTATTTAGGGTGCATCCCCGCAGTCCACATCGGCCTGTCAAATATCAAAACTGCCGAACCGCTGCCAAAAGACTATCTTCGTTTAAATCAAATCACCCGTTTTTACTATGGCCAGATCGCAGGAAACCTTTAGCAAGAAAGAAAATGAGAAGAAAAGATTGGCGAAGCAAAAAGAAAAGCAGGAGAAGAAAGAAGAGCGGAAAGCCAATGCTGTTAAAGGAAAGAGCCTGGATGATATGATGGCTTATCTTGATGAAAATGGGAATATTGTATCCACCCCACAAGACCCCAAGAAAAAGAAAATTACCAGGATTGAAGACATTCAAATTGGGGTAGTAAGGAACGAAGAGGAACCAATGGATGCCATCAGGAAGGGAACTGTTACCTTCTTTAATGAATCCAAAGGCTACGGCTTTATAAAAGACCAGCAGACACAAGAGAGCATTTTTGTACATGTAAACGGCCTCCTCACCCATGTAAAGGAAAACGACAAAGTAACCTTCCAGGTAGAAAGAGGGCCAAAAGGCTTAAATGCTTTGGGTGTATCATTAGCAGTTCCCGAAAAGCCAGCGCCCAAAATAACGGTAGCACCGCCACCTGCCTCCGCTCCAGAACCAACTCCTGAGGAAAATCCAGAGCAAAACTTATAGAAATAAACGATCATACTATTGCGGGTAATGAAATTCATTACCCGCTTTTTTTATGCATGTATTTGAAACATCCAGAGCAAACAAGCGTTTCTTACTTTTATCTCATACAATTCTTTCGTTATGCCTGCCGCCACAAAAAAAATTCCGCTTCTCTGGATCGTAGCTACAGCCATTGTGAGCATTGTCATTACGCGGGGAATTACTTTACAAAGCCATTCAACTAATAAAGAAACTTTGCTTGCTTTTAAAAGAGTGGATAGCAGTTTGATGATGGCAAACAGGATGATTGAAAACTCAAATACTATCATTTCAATGACGATGAAAGAGAAGATGAAAAGACCAGAGTCAAATGCCTTTGCAATAATATGGTCTCCTAAAATAGATACAGCTATTGATCTTACAAACAAGATGATTGCAAAAATTGAAGAGCTAAAACAGCAGTTGAAAAAGGAAGCAGGAATGCATATAGAAGATGGCAAAGAAGTTTTTAAGGAAGATAATTCCACTGTTGTGGGAAGGTTAATGATTAAAAAGGAAAAAGCCGAAGAACTTAAGAACTCTTTGACGGCTTTTGCTAAAGACCTTATTATAATCGTACCAGAACCAAAACGCAACCACTTACCTAAACTTGCTGTTCAAAATTTGCTACAGCGAGCCCAAGGGCAAGTGAATACAAACTGGGCCAAAGCCTGGTTTAAAAACATTTCAACAACTGCGGCGCTGACAGTCTTAAATAAGATTGAAAATGATGTATTACATTCAGGCAATATAGTAGCTGATTTTTTGGGAAGTCAATTCACAAGTCATGCTATTATGGACGAGCTTCCTGAAATGTTAGCCAGTCAAAACAGCACTTATTTCTTACCAGGGGAAACTCTCAAAATAAAAGCCGGCATTGGTTCTTTCATAACATGGGTAAAGCCAAATGTTATCATTGATGGTATTAAAGTAGATGTCAGTGACTATGGTTATGCCAACTATAGCAAAGTTGTTTCGGAAGCAGAAGGTATTGTACCCATTTCAATTTCTTTCACAGATCCAAATAGCGGATTGCCAGTTACCAAAACCACACAAGTAACTTATAAAGTTGCGCCGCCAAAATGAGGCAATTTGGAATTGGAATCAGCTCAATTCGTATACGGTAGTTGCAGTGAGTGACACAACGATGATGCTATAAAAAACCAACGCTGGTATCATAAAGAATTAAAATAAACCTTACTCCTTAATAAAAGTTTTTGTAGCTACTAGTTTATAACCGGATAAAATTCGTATGCTGTAAAACCCTGCAGCAAAATTGTGTGTATTGATCGTTGTACTCCCGCTGATCAAAACTCCGGTTGCCATCACAGCACCCGCTTCATTTATTATTTGATAATGTTTGTTTGTTCCTTCAAATTCAATGGAAGAAATTTCAAAGCTTACATAAGAATATGCAGGGTTAGGAAAGAGCTTAATAGAAGGCGAATATTTATCAATTAAAATAACTGCTTCTGATCTTGGCAATGTTTTGTACTTAGTTCCTTTTCCTCCCGTAACGGCGTCACTAAATTTTATAATAAATGTTCCAAGATTGGTACTTGTATGCAACGGCAGTACTCCGACTGTGCCAGAAGGCACACTCAATGCAGCTAAATTCATTGGTAAACTAATAGATACGCCACCATAAATACCTGTAGCAACAGCATTCCCAAAATAATTTTGCACATCCTGGACAATATAAGTTCGGCCTGTAAGGCCATGGTTTACAAAGGGCAGATTGAAGGAATTTGTTTTGCTATGATTGAGAACTGTTACATAATAAACCGCAGTATCATACTTATTCTGCCGGATAAAGAATGTGTCAGTTGGTTTGGTTGTGGAATAATTACTGTTGGCATCCACCATATAAGCCGTTTTCCAGCCTGGAAATGTTAATCCTGAAAAAGGACCGGCATTTGCACTTGAATAGCTATTATTACTCCATGCACCGGGGAGTGTGGTTCCAGGCTTTACAGATAAAAGCTTATTGTTTATATCCGGCGTATAAAAAGTATTGTTCCGGAGATTATACTGCTTATAAGCGCTCTGCACATAAATAGCCCCGTAGTAACCACCGCCAACTACATAATTTCCCTGGAATAAAAGTGAGCTGTCAGTAATTCCGCTTTGCCCAAAACTAATATTATAGCGAAGGTTATATGGCTTAAGACCTCCGGCACCGTCTGTCTCATCCCTGTAAAATACATTATTTCTCACATTAATATTTTTGGCTGGATAACTGTTAGACGCCCCTCCAACTAACAGGTTATATTTTCGTCCTAAGGTGCTGGTGAGCAGTGCACCGGTATTAAAAACAGTTGAGCTGTCTATACTAATGCCATTTACGCTTACAGAGGAAGTGTTGCCATAAGCTAATATACCTGTTACATTATTTTTGAAAATAAAACTGTTTGCAATTGTCTTGGGTGCTGCCTGGTCTGAATTCTGTACAGTGATGCCATTACTATAACCGGTCAATGCCCTTTCATATCCATTATTATAAATGATGCATCCATATATTTCCGTATTTACCGCATCCTTTCCTGCATATATGCCATCGCCCGGCATATCGTGAATGATGCAGTTGACAAGCTTGATATTACTACCCTGGATATCAACCCCTTTTCCTGTATAAATATCACCGGCCAGCAAAGAAAGACGGGAAGGGGAAGAGCATTTAATTTCAAGGCCGGCAAAAGTGGTATAGGAAGCAAAAGAGGATATTGTCAATGCAGCCAAAGTATTTTTGCCTGTATAACCATCAATTGTGGCAATCTCTCCATTAAAATTCCTGAATACGATCGGCAATGCTGCTGTTCCATTTAAAAAAGTAGCGCTAAAATTTCCAGTATAAATACCGCCCTTTAGAAAAAGAGAATCACCTGCTTTTATTGCGCCACCTGCTCCTCCAAGTGCATAGGCCAAAGTCCATGGTTGTGTAATTGTGCCGGCATTAGTTGCGCTGCCATTTACATCTATAAAATATTTTCCGGGCGACTTTCCAATATTGCTGTATCGTAATGTAGTACTTCCGGCACATCTCGTTCCAACGCGAAAACTGTAGCTGGTATATGCCTGCAAACCGATTGCAGTAAATGTAGTTATACCAGCTGTTGTGAAACCAATGCTATCCCACGAAGTGCCATTCAACTTTTGTATTACATAACGTGTTGCCTGGTTAGCTGCCGTCCAGTTTAATTTGAGGTTAGTCGTACTTGTATTACTTACTGTTAAGCCTGTTGGAGGATTACACGGCAAAGGCTGAAGGGTGCTGGTAAACCTGATAATAAATGTACCAAGGTTTGCACTTGTATGATTTGGTTGAACAGGAACATTTCCAACTGCAGGACTGACATCCTGCAGGTTCATTGGTAGTACTATCGAAGTACCATTATAAATGCCAGTTGTAACAGGGCTTCCAAAATAGTTTTGTGCATCAATGACCGTATAGTAATATCCATTCAGATTACTATTGCCAAAAGAAATCGTGAAGGCAGCTTGCTTACTGTTATTTAAAACTGTAACATAAAAAGTATTTGTCTCATACTTATTTTTTCTAATAAAAGCAGTATCAGTAGGCTTTGCAGCAAACAGGACACTATTAATATCTGTCCCATAAACAGAACGAAATCCTGCAAGATTCAAAACAGCCAATTGTGTTTGATTCTTTTCTCTCCAAAAGGGATTTAATGAATTAGAAAAATAGCGGTTATTATTCCATGTACCTGCAAGTTTTACAGTATCTGCCACGTTATACTCTGCAAAATATTCAACACCAACAAGTGCACTTATTGAAGAACCAAGCGGATCGTACAAAGTATTGTATTGAAAATCAAAACGCTTAAAATTGTTTTGAACGTAAATACCTCCTGAATAACAGGAGCCTGTTATATAATTATTATGGAAATAAACAAACGAGTCTATCTGTCCCGTACCAAAAGAAATATTTTGCTGGTTATAGTGAGCAGGCTTTAAAATTCCATCCTGATAAAAAGGCTTTGACCCATCTGTTTCATCCCTGTAAAACACATTGCTTCTGATGTATATGTTTTCTGCCGGGTTATAGGGATTCACTTCGCTTCCAAGAAAGAGGTTATACTTTCTGCTAATTGTATCATAGTTCAATGCACCTGCATTAAAAATAGTATTGCTGTCGATATTTATACCGTTTAAAGCATGTCCTGGTAAAGCTCCGGTAGTTTTTGCTTCAATGCCTAAGGAAAAATTCTTAAATACAAAATTGTTTAGCAGTTTTTGAGGTTTTGCAGGATTTAAATTTTGAACATATATACCCGGTCCATGCCCCTTCACACTGCTTGCTGCTGCCGGATCGCTACGTCCGCTAAACCCATTATTGTATAAAATGCAGCCGTATATTTCATTATTATCAGCAGTTTTCCATGCACCTATAGCGGTACCGGGTATATCATGAACAATGAAATTGATAATCTTTATATCCTGTCCAAAAACATCTACACCTCCACCTGTGTATATATCCCCCGGTTTTGAAGTATTCCCGCTGGGAGTGCTTCCGGAAACTCTGCTTGTGGAAGTACTTGTCACTTCCAATCCCATAAACCAGGTGTTAAGTCCATTGATAACCAAAGCTGTTGCATTATTGATAGCACCTGTATACCCATTAATTATTACCCTTTCCTTATTATAATTTTTTACAATAATTGGGGCTCCTGCTGCATAACCAAGGTTACTTATAAACTTGCCTGTATAGGTACCAGATCTAAGGTAAATAGTATCACCTGCATTTATTTTTCCGGCAGCTTGGGCTCCATTTAATGCATATTGAATGTTCCACGGATTAGAAATGCTTCCAATATTGACAGCACTTCCTGATGGGGATACATAGTAAACATTTTGTGCATGTAACTGCATGTGCAGGAGCGGAAATAAGAAAATAATTCTTGCTATTTTTAAGCATAAAGCACAAACAAAATCCCGATTCATTTTTTTCATTACACACAATAAATTACTATAGGTAAGAAATATTTTCTTTTCTTGTCGCCTGGGGGATTGGGATAACCGGGTATTAGCAGTTATTTGTGCTGCTATGAAAAATCATGAGTCTTTTATAAAAAAACTACTACTAATGATTTTAAATTGAGTTAGGTTCAACTGTGATACAATCAATAGAAAAAATGATTGCGAAAGGTGTGCTATATATTATAAAAAACTTGGTCTATTTTTCATGATATTGGAAAAATAAAGCAGTGTTTCAATTCTAGATTAAATATCAAAATGTTTGCCAAAAAATTAATTACATACATTTTCTTTCAAAGTTCTGATAGTGATTGACAGAGAATTGTATAGATCGTAAGCGCACAGGTGTTATTTTTGCCTTCTTAAAATTTTTTGCTTTATGAAAAAAATATTGTTTCTCCCTGCATTTGCTTTAGCATCTATTATTGGCACAGCTCAATCACTTAACACACCACAGCCTTCCCCAACACAAACAATGAAACAGAACTTTAGCACAGGCTATATTGAACTTAGCTATAGCCGCCCTGGTGTAAAAGGCCGCAAAATATTTGGTGATCTTGTGCCTTATGGTAAAATATGGCGCACTGGTGCCAATGGCGCCACTACGCTTAACTTCAGTGATGATGTAATCATTGGCGGTAAAGAATTGAAAGCAGGCAAATATGGTTTACTTACCATCCCCGGCGAAACCGAATGGACGGTTATTATTACTAAAGACACTGAAGTAACCTCCCCTGCAGACTATAAACAGGAGAATGATGCCGTAAGGGTAACTACACCTGTATTAAAGGTATCAGATAAAGTAGAAAGCTTTACGATGCAGTTTATCAACCTTACAGGCAGCACCTGTGATCTCAGGATAATGTGGGAGAACACTGCCATAGTAGTACCAATAAAAACAGATACTGAAGGAAGGGTAATGAAGCAAATTGATGAAGTCATTAATAAAGACAACAAACCTTACTTTAGTGCAGCCAGTTATTATTATGACAACGGCAAGGATCTAAACAAAGCAAAAGAATGGGTTGAAAAGGGTATTGAAGGAAACCCAACAGCATTCTGGATGCAAATGCTGAAAGCACGCATACTTGCCAAACAAGGCGATAAAGCTGGTGCAAAAGCAGCTGCCGAAAAAACAATTGAGCTGGCAACTGCAGCCAAGCCTAAAAACGACGATTATATAAAGCTGGCGAACGACCTGATCAAGACCTTATAATTGATAATACCGGATTTTGAAGAGGATATCCCGCCGGATATCCTTTTTCATTTGCGGAATATTCAGGACATTCCTTCGCTTTTCTGGGAAAAGCTGTTTAGGTTTGTTTAACAGATATATGTCTGGCTGTCAGCAAGTAAATGCCAATTGGTACTGATTAAAATGTGAATAAGCCAAAAGGCCAGTATTATATGGATGGCGTTATTTTTGCCGACTTACTTAAAATCAAAGATTTTTCACTTAAAAAATTATAAAATGGCTTTAGAATTCACAGATGCTAGTTTTAAAACTGATGTACTTGGCAGCGATAAGCTGACCGTGGTTGACTTTTGGGCAGAATGGTGTGGCCCCTGCCGTGCTATTGGCCCTGTAATCGAAGACCTTAGCAAAGAATACAATGGGAAAATAAGCGTGGGTAAAGTAAATGTTGACCACAACCCTGAAGTAAGCATTAACTATGGTATTACCTCTATTCCGGCTATCCTGTTCTTTAAAAACGGGCAGGTGGTAGATAAATTAGTAGGCGCACAGCCGAAAAGTAATTTTGTAAAAAAGATCGAGCAGCATCTTTCGTAGAATCAAAACCCGGTTTAATACGAGTTGGAAAGGGTTAAAAGCCTATAAGGTTGCTAAAGCCTTATAGGTTTTCTTTTATAAAAAAGCATCAAAACGTAGCTTCGCATATTATGGAAACACTGCCCGACTGGAAACATTTAATACCCTCAGACTTTGCTAGAGACAGCCGTGTGTGGATATATCAAAGCAGCCGTATGTTTTTGATGAGCGAAGCCCTGCAAATAGAAACCCTGCTGGAAGATTTTACAGAAAACTGGAAAAGTCACGGTGCTCCTGTAAAAGGATATGCGAACCTGCTTTTTGGCCAGTTTCTTGTTTTTATCGCCGATGAATCAGCAACAGGTGTAAGCGGCTGCAGCACCGACAGCTCTGTAAGAGTTGTAAAAGAAATAGAAACACTTTTTAACGTAAGCATGTTCGATCGTTTATCGCTTTCGTTTGTAAAAGATGGCAAAGTGCAGATGCTGCCTTTACAGCAGATCAACTATGCATTTGAAAATGGATTTATCCAACCCGATACCATTTATTTCAATAACCTGGTGCAGACAAAACATGACCTGCTGCACAAGTGGCTGGTGCCTGTAAAAGATAGCTGGCTGGCAAGCAGGCTGAAAAGTATACAGACCGCCTGATATTAATCATTTGCTTTCCCTCCAGACAGTAGTGGCATTGCATAGATATTAATGCCAACGAATATCTTGTTCAATAAACTAACCTAATATAATTTTATATTTATAGAACAATCCATGATTGGATTTGAAAATAGCTATGGACTTTATAGATTATTACCAAACATTAGGCATATCAAAAACCGCCAGCCAGGATGATATAAAAAAAGCCTACCGTAAGCTAGCACGCAAATACCATCCCGATGTGAATCCAGATGATAAAGAGGCTCATAAAAAGTTTCAGCAGATCAACGAAGCAAATGAAGTGTTGAGCGACCCGGAGAAAAGAAAAAAATACGACCAGTATGGCAAAGACTGGCAGCATTCGGAACAGTTTGAAAAAGCAAGGCAAAAGGGCGGAGGTCAATACAGGTATTCCAACCAAGATGCATTTGCTCACGGCTTTGGTGATGAGAATTTTTCAGATTTTTTTGAATCATTGTTTGGCGGTTCGGGAGGTTCACGCAGAAGCGGCCAGGTGAAATTCAGGGGGCAGGATTATAATGCCGAATTGCATTTGTCACTTGCCGATGCGTACGAAACACATAAGCAAACACTTACTGTAAATGGAAAGAACATCAGGATAACCATACCGGCAGGTGTTGAGAATGGGCAAAAAATAAAACTTGGGGGTCATGGTGGCACGGGCGTTAACGGCGGGCCAAACGGTGATCTGTATATTACTTTTATCATTGCCCCACATTCCACATTCAGGAGGGCAGGCAACGATCTGCACATAACAGTAAACATTAACCTCTACACTGCAGTGCTTGGTGGTGAGGTAACGATTGATACTCTCGGTGGAAAAGTGAAAATAAAAGTGAACCCTGAAACACAGAATGGAAGCAAGATAAAATTAAAAGGAAAAGGATTTCCTGTTTACAAGCAGGAAAATACTTTTGGTGATTTGTATGTGACTTATAATGTATCGCTGCCAACTCAATTGACACCAAAACAAAGAGAATTGTTTGAACAGTTATCAAAGCTTAATGATTAAAAACAATTGTTATGCAGGAACAACAATATATAGCCGCCGATATTTTTTGTGTGCATCACAATATTGAATTTTCATTTATCGAGTCGCTGCACCAGCATGGTCTGATTGAAATAAAGACTGTTGAACAAAGGGCAACTATCCCGGCAGAGCAATTACCTATACTGGAAAAAATGATACACCTCCATTTTGATATGGACATTAATGTAGAAGGCATTGAAACAATCCAGCACTTACTGCAGCGGGTAGAAGAGATGCAAAGCCAGATACAATCTCTTAAGAACAGGCTGGGTTTATACGAAATGCCTGAATGACTTTGAATACCAGTTAAGATGTTTAACCTATCTCTACTCTGGGTTTCTAAATACCATAATGAAAATAGCCAAAGCAATATGTGTAAGCAAAATGCCTGCAACAATTAAATTTTGGTTTTTCATTCGTCTCGTTTTGTCAATAAGGAACCCATACAAAATGAACTGAAAGATTCCTGCAATCATGAGTGGTGCCGAAAAGTGGTCTTGCCAAATTGTATTAATAGTTGCCCAAGGAAATAACACCATCGCAGGAGTGTACCATCCATGTCCTCCACCCATAAGGAATATGCAAATGACAATAAGAATTGGTGTCAGGATACTTAACCGAATTGTCCACTTATAATTTATCATCATTATTAAAAAAATATCTGTGTCTACTCATCGGGTAAAACTTGATTGTGCAATAGTTTATAACTATCGAGTCTATTTTCTATCAGCTCTTTTCTTCCCATATCTGCACTAGGTGAACCAAAGTTTCCACTGCTTTTTGCATATCGCTGATGCCTATCCATTCTGTTTTGCTGTGGATGCCCTGCATACCTGTAAAAATATTGGGACATGGTAATCCCATAAAGCTCAGGCGGCTTCCATCGGTGCCGCCGCGAATGCTTTCCATCCGGACTTTGAGACCGGCTCTTTCAATAGCTTCTTTCGCATAAGCGACCACTTGCGGATTTTGATCCAGCACTTCTTTCATGTTACGATATTGTTCCTGCACATTAAACTCAAGTGAAGCACCGGGATGTTTTGCGATCACATCTTCAGCAATTTTTTTAAGCCTTGCTTCATGCACAGTCAATTGTGATGTATCAAAATCCCTGATGATAAAATCAATGGTTGCTTTCTCTGCAATACCTGAAAAATGTACCGGGTGAACAAATCCCTGTTTCAACTCAGTTGTCTCGGGACTCCAATCATTTTTTGGTAATGCATCCAATATTTCACCTGCCAATTTTAATGCATTGACCATTTTATTTTTTGCATAGCCTGGATGCGAGATAACACCATGCACTGTTATCTGCACACCATCAGCACTAAAGGTTTCGTCTTCCAGATCGCCTGCCTCTCCCCCATCAAGTGTATAACCAAAACTTGCATTCAGCTTTTGCATATCGAGCTTGGCAGTTCCCTTGCCCACTTCTTCATCGGGTGTAAATAAAATACGGATGGTACCATGTTTTACGTCTGGGTTTGCGATAAGATAATTGGCCATATCCATGATAATAGCCACGCCGCTTTTGTCATCGGAGCCAAGCAATGTTGTGCCGCTTGCCGTAATGATATCCTTGCCAATATGCTTTTCCAGGTAAGGATATTTCTTCGTACTTAGAATTTGTGTGCCGTCATCTGGCAGCACAATATCATTGCCGTCGTAATTGCGATGCACAATAGGCTTTACGCCCGTGCCGCTGCAGTCTGGCGCAGTATCCACATGACTGCAAAAGCATATCACAGGAACCTCCTTTGATGTATTGGCAGGTATAGTGGCATATACATAACCATATTCATCTGTGGTTGCATCTGTAATGCCCATTGCTAATAATTCGTCAGCAAGCATCGCTGACAGGTCTTTTTGCTTACTAGTGCTGGGATGTGTATTGCTATGCGGATCGCTTTGTGTATCAACCTGTACATAACGCAGAAATCTTTCTGCAACGGTAAATGAATATTGAGTATTGAACATAAGGCAAAATAAGCATGAAATATTCCATCGGTGAATAAGACTTACAGAACTTTTCTTAAATTTTTCATTGAACTGTTTATCAATCGCCTTCTTGGTTTACTTTTCCATTCTTAATATGAATAAGACCCCACTTATACGTTTTGGCTGGTTAAGAGTGGTAATTTTTTTGGGAATATGGCTGCAGATAGCATTTGGAGCAAATAATATCACTGAGACCTTACAGAACCTGCTGGCCGAAAAGATCAGCAAAGAGGATATTGCAGGCATTAATTTATTGGTGCTTGCGATCATAAACCTTGTAGCAGGCTTTATTCCTGTTTTCATTTTTAGAAAGCTTATTGACCGTAGAAGCTTTGCCAGTTTAGGGTTTGCATGGAAGGGGTTTCAGAAGCATGCATGGACTGGTTTCTTTGCTGCATTGTTTATTCTTTGTGCGGGTTCATTAATACTCTCACTAAGCGGCAACTTATCTTTTATTGATATTGATTTCTATCCAAATGGTCTGTCAATCAGTCTACTTACAATGATAATAGTTGCCGTAGGAGAAGAAATGATTGTTAGGGGTTATGTTTTAGGTAACCTGATGGATAGTTTTCCAAAGTGGGTAGCATTGCTCATCTCAGCAACCTTGTTTTCATTGTTTCATTTTTTCAATCCATCTTTCACCTGGCTAAGCCTTGTTGGTGTATTTAGCGGCGGTCTTTTACTGGGTATCAATTATATATACACCCGCAACCTTTGGTTTGGGATACTGTTGCACCTTGGCTGGAATTTTTTCCTCGGACCCATATTGGGTTACCCTGTAAGTGGTCTCGAAACTGATTCGTTGTTTGTGCAAAGTATTAATGGCTCTCCATGGCTGACTGGTGGCGCATTTGGTCTTGAAGCTTCGGCGGTTGCATGTTTATTGAACCTGGTTGTAGTTGCTTATTTTATGCTTCATTATCAACGCAGTCCACAACGATCACTTGCAACTGCTTAAAATTGTTTCTTTTGATACGAGCTATTGCTTTTCATGGCGTCATCGTTGCGTCGCAAGCACTTCATCTGCAGAATGTGTATTAGTCTTCTTTAAACTCCTCAATTGATATTATCTCCCATTTCAATTTCGAGCAATCCTCCTTTCATTATTTCAGCATGGGTGATAGAAATGTTTGAATGTGGTTTTCCATTCAGCATTACTTTTTTGATGTAAATATTTTTATCACTGTTGCCTTTCACTTTTATATGCAACTGTTTATTGCCGGGTAACTGTATAACAGCATCGTCCATCAATGGGCTGCCAAAAATATAATTGCCCGATGCAGGATTCATAGGGTACATGCCAAGCGCACTCCAAACATACCAGGCACTCATTTGCCCGCAATCTTCATTCCCACTCAACCCATCCGGCTGATCATGATAAAGCGTCTGCAATATCTGCCTCACCCTTGATGCTGTTTTATCCGGCTCGCCCAATGCGGCATAGATGTATGCTATATGATGACTGGGCTCATTGCCATGCGCATACTGTCCTATCAATCCACTGATATCATTGCTTACATGCTCTCCATGCATCTGTGAAGTAGTGGCAAACAAGGAATCTAATTTTTCAACCAGTTTATCTTTTCCACCCAGCAATGTGGCATAGTTTTCCACTGCATGTGGTACAAAAAAAGTATGCTGCCATGCAGTTCCTTCTATGTACTGGCCGCTTTCAGTATGTTCGCTGTAATAAGGATCGAATGGCTCAACGAATTTTCCTTCGGAATTTTTTGCCCTGAAGAAACCTGATCCCTTATCAAAAAGATTTTGATAGCTGCCAGCCCTTTGCATGAATACTTTGTAATCATCTTCATGCTTTAATTTTTTTGCCACCTGTGCAATACACCAGTCATCGAAGGCATATTCAAGTGTGATCGTTACGCTCCAGCCCTGCTTATCCTGCGGCACAAAACCATATTTACGATAGGCGTCTGTTGCTCTTACATTTTGCATAGCACTTGCCTTCATGGCTTTGAAAGCAGTTTCATAATCAAAGCCTTTTATGTCTTTTAAAATGGCATCTGCAATTACAGGCACGGCATGATAGCCCGTCATACAATTGGTTTCATTAAACTGCAGATCCCATACAGGCAGCAATCCATACTGTTTATAAAAATCCAGGTAGGATTGAATAATATGAGGCACTAAACCAGGTTGTGTTATGGTCAACAAAGGACTAGCACCACGAAATGTATCCCACAATGAATGAACGGAGTAAACTGGGTGAGTTGCTTTTGCAAGGATGCTATTCGCTCCTTTGTACATACCCCTATGATCAGAATAAAGTGCGGGAGCTTCATAGGTATGATACAGGGCAGTGTAAAATATTCGTTTGGCCTTTTCGTCTTTTGTTTCAAAACGAATTTTAGAAAGCTCTTTTTCCCAGGTATTTTCTGCTTTCTGTTTTATCGCATCAAAATCCCAGCCTGGTATTTCTTTTAATGATTCCAGCGCACCTTCAACAGAAGCAAAGCTTAACCCTACTTTCATCAGCACCTGCTCATTTTCTTTTGTAGCGAACCGCAGACAGGCCACTACCTTTTCCCATTTATCAGTTGAATCACTACCAGGTTTTTTCTCTCTGTACAATACTATGTCATCCGCCGGCTTACTTAAGCGGATAACAAAGAATACCCACTGATCCTTAGCCCAACCAGTACTCTTTCGCCAGCCAGTGCAAGTACTGTCGTCTATTTGTTTTACAAAACAATCTACAGGACTATCCCAATTAATCGCAAAGCCAAGATCGAGCCTTATCATGGCATCACTCACTGCGGGAAAAGTATAGCGATGAAAACCGCAACGCAAAGTAGTTGTCAATTCTGCGTTGATGTTATAATCATTTAAAAACACCTGGTAGTAGCCGGGGGAAGCCTTTTCTTTTTGATGCGAAAACTTTGAAGGAGTAGAAGCACCACTGACGATTTTTCCCACAGATGGCATTACAGATATGTCGCAAAGATCGCCGATGCCTGTGCCACTTAAATGCGTATGACTAAACCCTGTGATGACTGAATCACTGTAATGATAACCGCTGCACCAGTCCCAACCCTGTGTGCCATTGTCGGGGCTTAATTGCACCATGCCAAAAGGCAGCATGGCACCGGGAAAAGTGTGCCCATGGCCTCCTGTACCAATAAAAGGATCTACATAATCAATCAAACGATTTGATTGTGCTAAGGATGATGCAACAAGGAGGCTGAAAAAAAATATGACAGGGATTTTTTTCATACAGCAATAAATTCAACAGTACTATGATAGTGCTAAACTAAAAATTAATCTTTGATACTAACATTTCATTGCTCTTCCGCAATTTGTTTTAATTTTTTTAAGGCAGCTTCCATGTGTCCCCCATATTTTGTATCGTTTGCTATCTGTGCCATTTTATCCCATGGCTTATACCATTTGGTTTTAAAAACATAAAACAATTGCACGGTAGCAGAATCCTTTGCTAACTGGTACAATCCAATGCCGCCTTTCATTACCTGCCTTTGACTATTACTGATCTCAAAATAAATTGTATCTGCATTAAGGTCCCTTTCGGCATTGAAAAGATCATTCCTGTAAAAGCTAACGTCTCCTGTTTTTATATCAACATTATTTGTGGTAAGCCATTCTGTGTAAGGAATAGCATTGTTTTTCATCAGGTGCTCCAGGGAATCTTTACTACCTGCAATATTGATGGCACGGCTCATCACAGTTGTATTTGGAAACAAAAAAGTAATAGCCCATATCAACAGGTAAAAAACAACAATACTTATGAGACCGAGCTTTATGAATTTCATATAAAGAAGATGACAGATAAAAGATGACAGACAACAGATTACAGACATTGTTTTTTAACCAATCAAAAATCATAAAATCAGCAGTCCAAATTTCCTTCTATTCCCACTTAAATACTTTAATTGCTACCGCATAAACAACTACTCCCCATAAAAGTATGATGCCAAATTGTTTGCCGCAATCAGTAAGATGGGCACCTTCAAAAGCTATTTTGCGCATGGCATCATTAAAATGAGTAAGCGGAAGGATGCGGCATAGCGGCTGCAACCATGATGGAAAATTATCAATACTAAAAAAGGTACCTGCAAGCAAAAATTGGGGCAATGTAATAATATTGGCAAATGGTGGAATCGTTGATTCGCTTTTAGCGACACTGCTTACGATGAAGCCAAAGCCCATAAACACCAGCAATGCAAAAAAGCTGAGTACCATTATTTCGAGGAAGGTTGCAATACCATGTACAAGTGTAAAGCTGAAAGCAAAGTATCCAATGCCAATGATCACAACCGCAGTAAGCAATTGAAAGATCACTCTTGCCAAACCTTCGCCAAGGATAATATAGGTTCGCTTTATAGGGGTGGCATAAAACCGTTTAAGCACCAATGTTTGCCGCAAGTTGAAGAAAAGAAATGCAACTCCAAACACCCCGGCACTTAATAAAGAAAAGCCCAACTGGCCGGGTAAAATAAAATCGATGGTCCTGTACTTTCTTACTTCATTGATCTGTGGTGGCAACATTGCAGCATAACTTTCCCTCCCGGGATATTTGCGTTTATCTATTTTATCTATTACATTTTCTATAAAAGGCAAAAATGTACTGATCTTATCGCCGCTGGCTGTTGTCGATCTAAACTTTACTTCATAATGAGGGTTTGGTTCATTAGAAGTCTTCTTCAACAATAATACTCCTGTCAATCTCCCTTTTATAAGATCGTTGTTTACCTGTGTCGTATCAGTCCATTGCGAGAGTCTTACATTAGGAACAGTTTTCAAAACTGTGTAAACTTCATTCAAGGTATCGCTTTGCGGATCTATAATGATGCGGTACACAGGGCCGGTGCCACTGCCACCTATAAAACCAAATACAAGGATGAATATAAGGGGAAACGCAATACTGAAAATAACAGCAGAAGGGCTGCGGAGAATAGCTTTTAATGCGCCTTTGGTAATAGCCAGCATGGCTTTCCACTGGCTGTATTTTTTTTCCATTAACAGTATTTGTGCGGCAAAACTATTTGTTTATTGCTGAATCATGTCCATCACTTGTGTATGCTCAAGAGAATTGTTGGTGTACAAGTGAGTGACCCGCCTTCACTACGTTACGGACGGGCAGGCACAACGAAGCTTAATTTATGTTCCTCGCTGGCTATAAAAATTGAATTATACTTATTGAAATTTTAAAAAGAATGGCAGGCGCATTTGCGGCACGCCCGCCCATGATCTTAGCTTCTTAAACTGGCTGATCCATTCATACTGCTCGGCACCTAATTGCTCTTTTAAAGCGTACCCCTGCAGTATATCTTTTGAATCGTCATTATCACTTAGTATTTTTTTCCAGAAAGATTCTACGATTGGCCATTCTCTTACCTGGTAGTCTTTCAATTTCGCTATGCGTGCTGCACAATCCAGGGCATCTTGTAATCCACCGATCCGGTCAACCAGTTTTATCTGCAATGCTCTTTCTCCACTCCAGATACGGCCCTGAGCTATGCTATCTACGTATTCAACAGACAGTTTGCGGCCATCCGCCACACGCTTTTTAAACAGGGTGTAAGTAGAATCAACCCCGCTCTGTCCTATCATTTTTTCTTCGGCGGTCATTGGCCTTGAAAGCGTACCAAAGTCGGAGTAAGTTCCGGTTTTTACACCATCAAATGTGATCCCTAATTTGTTGTTGAATAATTTCTGTGCATTAAAGTACATTGAGAAAACACCAATAGAACCCGTCAATGAATTAGGCTGCGCAAAAATGCTGTCGGCCATACAGGAAATATAATAGCCTCCGCTTGCAGCATAATCGCCCATGCTTACAACAACCGGTTTTTCTTTTTTGAGCAGCATCAATTCACGCCACATGCCTTCGCATGCAATAGAACTGCCACCAGGTGAATTAACGCGAAGCACAACTGCCTTGATATTTTTGTCGAGCCTGGCTTTACGGATAAGATTGCGAAACCTGTCCCCTCCTACTTCATCATCTTTACCATTGCCATCTGTTATTTCGCCTTCAGCATAAATAATAGCAACTTTTTCTTTTGCATCACTTTCATTCCATCTTGCATTTTTTATATAATCGCTTAAAGGCATAAAAGCGATCTTATCCTCTTCTTTCAGAGAAAGTTTTTTCCTGATCTCTGTCTTTACTTCATCGTCATACTTTTCTCCATCGGTAAGGCCATTTGCTGCAGCATCTGCAGCAGTACGAACAATATACCTGTCTGCAAGGTTGCGAAGGGTAGCAGTATCAATTTTGCGTGCTGCAGATGCTTTGCTGAGGAAATTATTATATAGATCATCCAGAAATTCTGCCATCTGTTTCCGGTTTGAATCACTCATTTTTGTAAACCGCAACGGCTCAGTTGCACTTTTGAATTGACCTGCAAAAAATATCTCAGGTTCTACTTCCAGTTTGTCAAGTGTACCTTTTAGAAAAGTAAGTTCAAGAGCATAGCCTTTCCACTCCAGGACTCCACCAGGTTGACAATAAAGATGATCTGCAACGTTAGCCACTTCATAAGCCTGCTGTGTAATATAATCGGCGGAAGCAATAATGAATTTACCAGTTTTCCTAAAATCAAGCAATGCATTGCGCAACTCGTTGCTGCTTGCAAACTCCATTGAATTTTCACGGCATTTGATAAAAATGCCTTTTATAAGGCTGTCTTTTTCTGCCTGGTGAATGGCACGCACCATATCAAACAAACCCATTACATCAAGCGATCTTCCTTCGGGGAAATTAAATCCGGCATCCATCCTCTGCTCTTTAACGGGTTTGGAAAGGTCGAGCACCAGCACAGTTTTGGATTTCACTTCGGGTTTATCGGGCTCGGCTGCTTTCTTAACAACCGATATCCCCAGAAAAAACAGGATCACCAGTGTAATGGCAATGGCAGTAAAACTTGCCAGTAATATTTTTAAAAAACTACGCATAGAATAACAGGGCTATTGTTTCCTCATGAATGAAGGCCGAAAATAAAGATATTTGGCGCCCTAGAAAGGGCTTAGTTTATGAATCATGCTTATTTGCTTACGGGCGGAAATTTAGGCGACCGGGCGGAAAATTTGAAAAAGGCAGCAGAACTGATAGGTCAGCAGGCCGGCAGGGTGCTGCAAATTTCTTCTTTGTATCAAACAGCGGCATGGGGCAAAACTGCTCAACCTGACTATCTGAACCAAGCAATTGAGATTGAAACGGAACTTTCGGCACCGGCTTTGCTGGCAGGGGTTTTAGATATCGAAAGGCAAATGGGTCGCATAAGACAGGAAAAGTATGGTGCCCGCATTATTGATATTGACATTTTGTTTTTTAATGGTGACATTATAAAGCTCGAAAACCTGTCAATCCCCCACCCGCATTTACAGAACCGGCGCTTTGTACTTGTGCCTTTGGCAGAAATTGCCCCGGGTTATCAACACCCGGTTTTGAAGCAAACAACAGCCCAATTGCTGGGTACCTGCCCCGATACACTTGATGTGAAAAAGTTTTACCCAGAATAAGCAGGTAAGTAAGTTGTTTTGATGATTATAGTCTGGCGATTGGAATTTGCTATCTGGAAGTTAAACTATGCAGTATCATTTTATAACAATAGAAGGAAATATTGGCGCCGGCAAAACCACGCTGGCACGCATGCTCAGCAAAAAGCTGAATGCAAGGTTGATACTCGAAGAGTTTGCCGACAATCCTTTTCTGCCAAAGTTTTATGAGAATCCACAGCAGTATGCCTTTCCACTGGAATTGTTCTTTATGGCTGAACGCTATAAACAACTGAAAGACCTGCTGCATACAAGAGATATGTTTCAATCGCTGACAATCTCCGATTACCTGTTTACAAAATGTTTGCTGTTTGCAAAGGTCAACCTGCCTGAAGAGGAATTTCGTTTGTATCAAAAACTATTTGAGATCATTCATGCGCAGATGATACAGCCTGATCTTCTTATCTATTTGCATGCACCTGTAAGCCGGCTGCAGCAAAACATAAAAAAACGTAACAGGTCTTATGAACAAAGCATACAGGATGATTACCTGTACAGCATACAGCAAACTTATACGCATTACATAAAGCAGCACAACATCAAAACGCTTTTTGTTGATGCCAGCAATGCAAATTTTTTGGATAACCCACAGCACTTGCAGATAGTGCTTGATGCTTTAGAAAAAGAATACGAGCAGGGGCAGTATTACTTAACGTTGCCCTAGGCGGTTCATGGTTCATGGACAATAGTTGATAGCAAATCAAATTACCTACACCTTTTCAACCTTAAACCATTCAACCTTTCAGCCTTTATTGTTTAGGACTCTCTGCTTCTTCCCTTTCATATTGGCAGCAGCCGGGCAGTTTGTTATAAGCAGCTTCAGTTGATTTGTACTTCTCCGTATCGTGACCGACAGCGGCTATCTTTTGCTGTATCTTATCACTGCCTGTTTTCTTACTGCTAAAGGAAACTTCTATCATTTTGGTTTCTTCATTCCAGTTGGCTTTTGTAGCGCCTGCTGCCTTAGCTGCTTTTTCGATACGGTTCTTACAGCCTTCACAATTGCCCCACACTTTAAATGTTGCCGTGCTATCGGACTGTGCTGAAACCATTCCTAAAGCACCGAATAAAAACACTGTTACTAATAATGCTATCTTTTTCATATTGCTTTTTTATTTTAGAATAACAAGTCGATCTTACAGAATGCTTGAATTTATGTAAAAACAATCACGGCGCTAAAGTCAGATAGAAGCTATGTGAGTTTAACCCCGGCATTAATGCCGGGGTTATTGAGTATTCTTTGCCTGGGGCTTCAACCATGATTCAGAAATTGTGATTTATATCTTGACCGCATTAGCTGCGATCTGCTGCGGAAAGCTATGGCGTAAAAGAGAGTGACACAACGATGTTCAATTTATATTCTACTGCTTGTGCAAAAAAACTTATTGACTTAATGACTCATTGACATTCCTTAATACAAAGTCTTCTCGGCATTATCACGCCATTTTTCAAAGACAATCATAGCATCAGGTATCGTGATAGCAATAAGCGGAATTTTTCTTTCCTCATGCGGCAATTCCAATTGATCATAAATGAACTGGTCATCGAATCCTATAGAAGCCGCGTCGTATTTTGTATTGGCATAAAAAACTTTTGCAGGACGTGCCCAGTAAATAGCGCCAAAGCACATGGGACATGGTTCGCAACTGCAATAGACCTCGCAATCATCCAGTTGAAAAGTACTCATGCGGGAACAGGCATCACGGATAGCCACCACTTCGGCATGTGCGGTGGGATCGTTGGTACACAAAACTTTATTGTGGCCTGTCCCCACCACCTCATCGTTCTTTACTACTACACATCCAAAAGGACCGCCATCGCCGGCCTGCATACCCTGCATTGACTCTTCAATGGCGAGGTACATAAAATGTTTTTCCCTGTCAGTAATCATAACAGCAAAATAAAGAAATAGTATGATTTTTTGGCAAGAAGTTTTAAGGGCATGGCTTTTGAAGTATGCCACGGATGTACCTAAAACTTAGAATATCTTAAAATCTCTGACATGTTTACCAATGCTATTGAGGAAGCTGCACAATTTACCCGCCCCATACATACTATTACAAGATCGTATAATGATACCATCGTCACACCCGGCGCCGCTACTTTGTTCTTTGTGAATGAAATGGGCGTGGCTATCACCTGCAGGCATGTAGTTGATCTGATTGGACAAAGAGATGCCATTAACAGGCATTATGAAAATTTTAAAAAAGAAAAAGAAACGATCGGGAAAAACAATAACTATAATAAACGGCTTAAGGAACTGGAACTGAAATACAACCTGAAACCGGAGAACATTGTGCAGGTGAAGGATATGTTTATTGGCTGTACAAGCGATCAGAGTTTTAGTTATCACCCGATCAATCATCCCAAATACGATCTTTCTATTCTTGTGTTTGAAAACTTTAAGAACCCGTCTTACCAGTCGCATGCATATTTTACAAAAGATACCAATACGCTAAGACAGGGGAAATCGTTATGCCGCTTAGGTTTTCCATTTCCAGAGTTTACGAATTTCAGGTACAATAAAGAAGCTGACGATATTGAATGGACGAATACCGGCAGAATGGAATCGCCACGTTTCCCCATAGATGGAATGCTGACAAGACACCTGCTGGATGACGGTAAGATCGTGGGCCTTGAAATAAGCACTCCCGGCCTGCGTGGCCAAAGTGGCGGGCCTTTGTTTGATGTGAATGGCACAGTGGCAGGAATGCAGTCAAGCACACATCACCTGCATCTTGGCTTTGATATGAAGAACCTGGAATACAATATCAATGGGAAGTCAATCAGGATAAATAACCAACCTTTTCTTCATGTGGGGCATTGTATCCATGCTGATGTGATCAAATCTTTTTTAAGAGAGAATAATATTAAGTTCTATGAGAGATAGATGTTGAAGAAGATAGATGATAGATGATAGAAAACGTCCCTTAATTTTATATTATGCTTCTTACCCTTTCCAAACGAATCATTTTATTTTTTTTGATGATGCCGTTAGTTAGCAGTGCACAACTGATCATACCGCTATACGACAATAATAATGTGGTGAACGCAAAGCCTTGTACAGTACAGGAACGTATGGAACCTTATGAGAACAATACAAGAGAACATATTTATAGTGTTGTTGCTCCCAACCTTACGGCATTTTTACCTGTTACAAACACTGCCACAGCGGCGGTTATTATTTGCCCCGGTGGCAGCTATGCAAGACTTTCGATGACTCATGAAGGTTATGATGTAGCCAAAAGATTCCAGAAGGCGGGTGTAGCAGCATTCGTACTCAAATACCGTTTACCAAATGACAGTTGCATGGTTGATAAAGCCATTGGTCCTTTGCAGGATGCACAGCAGGCAATTCTTATTGTAAGAAAAAATGCGGGAGGCTGGAATATTGATCCTTCCAAAATTGGCATCATGGGGTTTTCCGCAGGTGGGCATTTGGCATCATCGGCAGGTACGCATTTTCAAAAAGATTACATTCCAAATCCAGGTCATATAAGTTTGCGGCCTGATTTTATGTTGCTGCTTTATCCAGTTATCAGCTTTAGCGACAGTCTTGCGCATGGAAACTCAAAACAAAATTTGTTAGGCAAAAATCCTTCTCCCGAAATGATAAAGCTATTTTCAAATGAGCAACAGGTGACAGCAGAAACACCCCCCGCCTTTTTAGTGCATGCTACCGATGATCCCACCGTTAAAGCTGCGAACAGCGAGGCTTTTGCCGCTGCATTAAAACAACATAATGTTCCTGCTGAAATACATATATACCATCATGGCGGCCATGGATTTGGAATGAACAATACCACCACAAAAGAAGATTGGTTTGAACTTGCACTTGATTGGATGCGGTCGAATAAGTGGCTGAAGTAAGGTTATTTGATTACTGTAATTTGAAGCTTCAGGAATGGATCGACACGTCTGCCCAATACTCCTTCTGCAACAGAAATAGCCACTAACGGAATTGATCTTGTCACCATGAAGGCAAAACTGCCGGAGAAGATCGATGAATTCCACCTGTACTTAAACGGAGGTAAATATCTATTGGAGATCAAAAATATAGTTATTTACCAGGTAAAATGAGTCGCAATCAACCCGTTAAATTGCCGCTATTACCCCTTTCAATATTGGATTTTGAAAAGTAGGTTTGTACAATTAAAGAACACTTCTTTCATTCACCGATTAAATAAAAGCAACATGCAGAAGATCACACCATTCTTATGGTTCGACGGCAAGGCTGAAGAAGCCATGAATTTTTATACTTCCATTTTCAAAAACGCTAAGGTTGGCAGCATCAACCGCATGGGACCCGGTGGCCCGGTGATGTCTGTAACATTTGAGCTTGACGGACAAAAATTTATGGCATTGAACGGTGGCCCAATGTTCAAATTCACCGAAGCTGTATCGTTTTATGTAAGCTGTGATACACAGGAAGAAATAGATGAGAAATGGGAAAAATTATCAGAAGGCGGAGAAAAAAGCCGGTGTGGCTGGCTTAAGGACAAGTATGGTCTTTCATGGCAGATCATTCCGCCAATTTTGGGTGAGTTACTAAGCAATCCCGATCCCGCAAAATCTCAAAGCGTAATGCAGGCAATGCTGCAAATGGATAAACTTGATATACAGAAGTTAAAAGATGCTGCTGATCAATAATCGCGGTATGTTTTTGGTATGAAATTTTTGGTTACAAAAAAATTAATTGATTCAATTACAAAATTAAAAATCGAAAATCATGGCAAATAAAATTCAAAAGATATCACCTTTCTTGTGGTTCAACGATAATGCAGAAGAAGCGGTGAATTTTTATACCTCCATTTTCAAAAATTCAAAAACGGGTCAAGTTGCCCGATATGGCCCGGCAGGATCAAAGGCTGCCGGCAGACCAGAAGGAAGTGTAATGACCATTGAGTTTGAACTCGATGGCCAGGAGTTTACAGCAATTAATGGTGGCCCGCATTTTAAATTCAATCCTGCCATTTCGTTTGTTGTTAACTGTGCAGACCAGGCTGAAATAGATTATTACTGGGAAAAACTTTCGGGCGATGGAGGACGTGAAGATCAATGCGGCTGGCTTACTGATAAATTCGGAGTATCGTGGCAAATTGTTCCCGCCGATTTAGGTGACTGGATGAAAGACACTGCAAAGGCAGATAAAGCAATGGAAGCCGTATTGAAAATGAAAAAGCTTGACTTAGCTGTTATAAAGAAAGCATACGAGGGATAGATACAAGCAAACTTTTTTGATGATTGCATCAATGACAAGTAAAAAGACTGGGCTGCAAAACCGGTCTTTTTCAATTCAAGGCATTATCGTCAATCGGTTCACCAATAGTAATTTCAGCATTTTGATTATTTACACTTAAAAGATGCTAAGAATTTATGTCGTACAAGGGAGTGACACAACGATGTTCAACAGACTTTCTATAGCTGGTTATCAAAAATCACCGGGAACGTTTTCGCAATTTTAACCATTGCTTAGAGGCAATACATTGAAGCTTTTCCAATTATTAAACTAACCTTGTTGCTCTTTAATAAAAGCAACTACTCATGAAACGATTGTTGGCATTGGTTTCCCTGTTATTAGCAGCTCAAATTTCCATACATGCACAAACGGAAGTGGAGGATATCCAGCGCTATATTTCGCAAAGTCCATTCCCAATGACTGCACCTGTGTTGCCACAGTTTGCAGATAAAACATTCAACATAAAAGATTCGGGTGCTGTAGCTGATGGCAAAACATTGAACACTGCCGCTTTTGATAAAACAATTGCTGCCTGTAATGAAGCAGGTGGTGGTACAGTTCTTGTGCCAGCAGGCACCTGGCTTACAGGTCCTATAAAACTAAGAAGCAATGTGAACCTGCATTTGGAAAAGGGTGCGTTGGTACAGTTTACCAGCGACCACACACAATACCCGATGATAAAAGCCGGCAGTAAAAGCAGTACTATAACGCCTGCATCTCCTGTATATGGTTATGATCTTAAAAATATTGCTATTACAGGTGAAGGAATATTAGATGGAGCCGGAGATAGCTGGCGGCCTGTAAAAAAAGGAAAAAGAACAACGGCCGAATGGGATGCTCTTGTTGCTTCCGGCGGTGTGTTAAGCGCCGATGGTAAGATATGGTGGCCGAGCAGGGAAGCAATGGATGGCGAACAGTTTACAAAAGATTTTAAAGCATCGGGTAAAAAGGCTACGCCAGAAAATTATTTGCAGGCACGTGATTTTCTGCGTCCTTACATGCTGTTCCTTGTGAACTGTCAGAATATTTTAATAGAAGGTGTTACTATCCGCAATTCACCCAAGTTTGTTTTTTACCCCAGCCGCTCAACCAATCTTACCATGAAACATGTAACGGTATTCAACGAGTGGTATGCTCAAAATGGAGACGGCATCGACATAAGTGCGTGCAAAAATGTATTGATCTATAAATGCAATGTTAGTTGTGGTGATGATGCTATCTGTATGAAATCGAGCCAAAGCTCAAGTGATGTTGCCGGTGGTTTTAACCTGGAAAATATACTGATAGCTGGTTGTACTGTACAACGTGGACACGGCGGCTTTGTAATTGGCAGCAATACCGATGGTGGTATGCGCAACATATTTGTGACTGATTGCAATTTCGATGGAACTGATATTGGCCTGCGTGTAAAAAGCAACACAGGCCGTGGCGGCGTGGTAAAAGATATTTATGTCCGTGACATTACCATGAGTAATATCATACACGAAGCCATTTTATTTGATACATATTATGAAGATATGCCTGCAGGTAAAACAAAAGGAGATGATACCATAAGGGTAGAAGATGAAGTACCGGAATTCCATGACTTTCATATCAGTAATGTTACCTGTGAGGGAGCAGGAGAAGCCATCAGCATAAGAGGTCTTCCGCAAATGCCGGTGCATAATATTTATTTTGACAGTGTAACCATTTCTTCAAAAGCTGGCATGAGTGCAACGGATGCTGCTCAACTATTTTTTAATGATATAAAGATCACACCTGAGGCCGGGCCTGTGTTTAGTGTTACTAATGTATCGGGACTAACCATTAAGAAAGGTTATTGTCCTCCGGAATCAAAAGTGTTTTTAGCTGCTGGTGGAACAACACAGGACATAACAATTGAATCAACTACGATCAGCAAGCCTGATAAAGCTATAAAGCTTGAAAAATCTGTTGATGCAAAAACAGTGATCATACAATAATAGGTTGGTTGTGAAAAGTCAAAAGTGAAAAGTCAAAATTAAAATGGCAGTTTACCATTTTGACTTCTTTTAGCAACACGCAAAAAGCATTTACTACAGCCCCGGCTTCAATTGCCGGGGTTTTTATTTTAGGTGCATATAAGGCAACTCAATGTTTTAACATTTATGCCTGCACTTCATGGCACATTTTTTTACCGGGAGCGTGCTGATGACTCATCATTAAAAACCATTAGTATTTACAAAAAACAAATTGAGTATGAAACTGACAGGAAATTTTCTTTTAAGTATTGTGGCAGCATCTACTATGATGTTTAGCTGCAAAAGCATGAACAAAACACAGAAAGGCGCAGTAATAGGAACTGCTGGTGGCGCTGCAGTAGGCGGTGTTATCGGCAGGGCATCTGGCAATACTGCGTTGGGTGCAATTATTGGCGCAGCCGTGGGTGGTGTAACAGGGGCAGTAATTGGTAAACAAATGGATAAACAGGCCGAAGAAATTAAAAAAGAAATACCCGATGCGAAAGTCGAACGTGTAGGCGAAGGCATCATCGTAGAATTCAACGAAAAGATACTATTTGGATATGACCGCTCAGACCTTGGCAGTGAAGCAAAAGCTAACCTCGTAAAAGCAATTGGCGTATTTAATAAGTTTCCGGATACCGATATAGAAGTTCAGGGACATACGGACAGCAAGGGAACAGAAAAGTATAACCAGACTTTGTCTGAAAAAAGAGCTGTTGCAGTAGCAGATTACCTGAGAGAAAAAGGCATATCCGCTTCAAGACTTGTAGTGAAAGGCTTTGGCGAAACTGCACCTAAATACAGCAACGATACAGAAGATGGCAGGGCACAAAACCGCAGGGTCGAATTTGTTATTACAGCAAATGAGAAAATGAAAGAAGAAGCAAAGAAAGAAGCGACAACAACAACTAAATAAACAAAAAATCTACAGTAAATTTTCATTAACTAAAAAATTCTTTTATGAAACATACAATCATAGCAATAGCAATGGCCTTATCAGCGGGAACTGTTAATGCGCAAAAATCAGCGAAGCAGAAAACAACCTTTGGTATAAGAGCTGGTATAAATTTTCAAAATATCAATGGCAAAGATGCCAAGGGCGACAAAATGCACAACAGCATTATACCTGGCTTTAACACGGGCGTAAATGCTGAAATACCTGTAGCAACAGATTTCTATATCCAGCCAGGTTTGCTTTTTACCACGAAAGGCGGTAAATCTGATTATAAGGATAATGGGCAATCTTATACACAAAAGGTTGGCCTTGCTTATCTTGAAGTTCCTGTAAATTTTCTTTACAAACCAGAAGTTGGATCGGGCCATTTGCTGGCAGGTTTTGGACCTTATGTAGAATTTGGTTTGGCTGGGAAGGTTAAATACAGCGGTGCGAATCCGCCACCAGATAAGGATGTTGTTTTTAAAAATACTATCACTGCCGCAGAAGCAAACACCAATGCTTACTACCGCAGAGTGGGAGCAGGAGCTAATTTATTATTTGGATATGAGCTTAAGAATAATTTATCAATGCAGTTAAATGCACAGTTAGGTCTTACTAATATCAATGCAAAGGATGAAACTGTTCCTGATCCAAAGACTGCTGCAAAAAACACAGGTTTTGGGATATCAGTTGGATATAGATTCTAAGAGCTTTTTTGTATTATAAAAAAAGGGGTAGTAATAAACTATCCCTTTTTTTACATTTATGTTTTCGAGTAAGTCCTTGCTTTATTTACCAAATTTTTTCTTTAGCAAACTCAAGGCATCTCCCATATCCATTAAAGCAATATCAGGTTCTTTTTCATGTTGTTTTAGTGATTGCCTGATATTGCCAGGCTTTGAAACCTGAGGTTTATTTCGAATCTCTTTTGAAGGAGCTTCTTCAGCTTGCTTTATACTTAGTGCTATTCTCTTTCTTGGAATATCCACATCTGTCACTTTTACTTGCACCTGCTGCCCCAGTTTTAATGTCTGTGCCGGATCGCTGATATACCGATGTGCAATTTCGCTTACATGCACAAGTCCATCCTGTTTTACACCAATATCGACAAAAGCACCAAACTTTGTAAGATTGGTTACCATGCCTGGCAAAATCATTCCCACTGTTACTTCTTCAATGGAATAAATATTCGCAAACTCAAAATTGCTGATACCCTGTCGTGGATCAAGACCCGGCTTTTTTAACTCTGTGATAATATCTTTTACTGTCAGTTCTCCAAAGGATGCGTACTGTTTGATATCCACTGCTTTTAATAACTGTTCATTGCCTACCAGTTCTTTTACATCAACTTTCAGATCGCCGGCAATCTTCTTTACCACTTCGTATGTTTCAGGATGAACAGCACTCGCATCCAGCGGATTATCGCCTTCTTTGATCCTCAAAAAGCCAGCGCATTGTTCAAATGCCTTTGCACCAAGACGCGGCACTTTCATCAGTTGATTTCTATTCTTGAATTTTCCAAACTGCTGAGTTATCGACCACAACCTGTACGCTATTATTGTCGATTGTAATCGGTTACACGTAATATCGTATTATTACTACATCCGTGCGGCTTTATTTACCCTGCATACCTGCGTTAATATACCATTCCAACAGTAAATCCAGTATTTGGAAGATAAGGCATTATTGCTCTTGCCTGGCGCTATAGACTGCGTATCTTTGTTCCAGAAGTTGATTGATGTTCAACAACATTAATCAAGAATCCAAATCCATTGAAAAGAGCTATTCCTTATCCAGGAAAACCAAAAAATCTGATATCAGTCAACTTCTTATTTTTCTAATTCAATACCTGTAAATAACTAATTATCCCAATGAAAACCAGCCGGTAAAATGGCTATCCGAGTATCCGCGGAAAACCGCTAAACCCAGGATTAATTTATTGTAATGAAGATTATCTTCAAAAAACTTCCGCATGATAGTGCGGAAGTTTTTTTTTGAACGCACCTGCCTGGTGTAATACCTTGCTACAGCAACTTGCCCCTAAGTAAATTTCATTGGAACAGATATTATTTTATTCACTTTTACGTTAGTACCAGGGACCAAAATCAACCGCCTTGAAAAAACTAACCATCTTTTGTATCCTCCTAATAAACCTGTTCTCTGTTAGCAGCCAACCTTCAAATATCATATCGCCCGACACTTTAGGACTAAAGCCGCAAAAAGAAAATACCATAACGGCTTCAACTATCCTTAAAGTTGAAAATATAGGAACAAATATAAATACACAGTTGGGCGAGCTAAGGCCGACGATATCTGCGGATGGCAGTTTATTATTTTTTATTCGCCAGAATGATCCTTCCAATACAAAATATAATTCGGTGCCCAACTCACAGGATATCTGGTTCTCGGAAAGAGATACGTCCGGAAAATGGTCGGAAGCGGAACATATGGAATATCCCTTGAACACTACCGAGTATAACGCGGTCTTTTGGATATCGCCCGACAATAACAGGATCCTCATAAGGAATGCTTTTATCAACGGCGATTACATGGGTAATGGCGTCAGCCTGAGCCACCTCACAAAATACGGCAACTTTAGCAAGCCCGAAATGCTGAAAATAAAGAATTACGAAAAATATGACAGGGGTAATCAATACGGCGCTACGATGGCAAACGACGGCCAAACGCTGCTGCTTTATATGTCGGAAATTGAGGGTAGTTTCAATAACGACTTATATGTTTGTTTCCTCGAAAAAGATGGTACATGGACCGAACCGAAAAGTCTTGGAAAGAAAATTAATCTTTCAAAATGTAATGAAATGACCCCTTACCTCGCATCAGACGGGGTAACCCTATATTTCAGCAGTGACCGGCCAGGGGGTGTCGGTGATAATGATATATGGATGACCAAGCGCCTTGATAAGTCGTGGCAAAAGTGGAGTGACCCTGTAAACCTCGGCAGTCCGATAAATACACCCAGGTGGGATGCATTTTTTACGCTGGATGCAGGCGGTGAGTATGCTTACATGACTACCGCATTAGATACATACGGAGGGAGTGATATTGTAAGGATCAAATTATTAGAGCGTGAAAAGCCTGACCCTGTAGTTTTGGTAAGCGGAAACGTGTACAATGCTAAAACGCAGCAGCCACTGAGCGCTTCACTTGTATATGAGACGCTGCCTGATGGTGTTGAGGCAGGCAATGCCCTATCCAATCCGGCAGACGGTGCTTTTAAAATCGTATTGCCTTACAACCGGAATTATAGCATCCGCGCTTCAGCCGACCATTTTTTTGCAATTTCTGAAAACCTGAACCTTGATTCGCTGGTCCGCGCCGGCTATAAGGAGATACACAAAGACCTGTACCTGGCGCCCATAGAGATTGGCCAGGTAATAAGGCTGAACAATGTTTTCTTTGATTTTGACAAATGGGATCTTCGGCCGGAGTCATATATAGAGCTGAACAGGGTGGTAAAGCTTCTCGCCGAAAACCCGGCAATAGAAATAGAGATGAGCGCTCATACGGATAGCAGGGGCAGTGACGAATATAATTTTAAATTAAGTGATAACCGCGCCAGGTCTGTCATGGATTATATTGTGTCAAAAGGGATTGCCGCCAGCAGAATTACATCTCACGGTTACGGCGAAACGAAACCCGTGGCTGGCAATGACACTGATGACGGAAGGCAATTAAACCGCAGGGTTGAATTCACCATATTGAAGAATTGATCCGTTGCAGGGGCTATAGAGAATATGCAAATCACTCATAAAAAAACGATGTGTAGTAAGCGTGGTATGCAGTTTGTATTTTACGGATAAAATGCAGCACATGCCATCATCTGTTGTCTCTTCCATACAATACGATGCCGGTAAAGCGACGCTTACCATAAGTTTTGTGTCCGGGAGAATTTATGAATACCAAAATGTGCCTGAAGACATATTTGTGGCTATGAAAACGTCATTTTCAAAAGGAATATATTTTAACCGTCACATAAAAGGTAACTACCCATATAAAAAAAAAGGATAAACAGGCAGCGCTTATCCATAGTAACGTCACCTGAATACTTCCTGTTCATCAGTATAATAGGTTTTTCTGCCCCCGATGGTTTGGTGGCGTATGATTCCCCCGCGCGGGCTTTGCTTTTTTTTGGCATTATGAATTTGCAAAAAATCCTTTATCTCGCCGTTGATAATATCTGGGTGCTCTTTGCGAATTTGCCTGATAGCATTAGCCAAAACCTTCTTGACTGACTTAGCCAGGGCTTTAATTTTTTCATCAGGTATTTTATTGGAAACCGACAGGGGAGAGATGAGCGCATCCCACAGAATTTCATCGGCATAGGCATTACCGATACCCCTGATCATTTTTTGATCAAGCAAGAGGTTTTTTATCGTCGTCCTTGTCTTTGAAAGACGATCCTTTAAAAACTTAAAATTGATTTCAGCGGACAGGGCATCCGGTGAATTTTTCTCCACCGGGTTCAAAGAAGCCACTGCCATACCCTGGAAGTCTGTTAAAGCAAGCCCGGTGTTGTCAGCGAACAACAATTCAATTATGGTGTATTTATGATCATTTTTATTATCAAACAGGTAGATCCTGCCATTGCGCATTAAGTGAAGGCCAAGTACTTTGTTATCAGAAAATTTAAACCTCAATTCTTTCCCTTCCCTGTATACATTTTCTAGCTGCCGCGTTTCCAGTGCCTTCCTGAATTCTTTCTCAGAAGATTTTATTTTGCTTTTATTAATTACGGCAATCTTCTTAAGTTTTTTCCCTGACAGGCTTTTTTGCAGATTGCGGCTAAAAACTTCAAGGTCGGGTAATTCGGGCATACAACTTATTTACGTGAATGTTATTCATACCACAAGGCGATCTCCTCGCCAATAGCGTCAACAAGGCCCTGGTCTTTTACATTCTTCATGCGCCATCCTTTATCACCGCAATGGATGATGCCCAGGTTTTCATCATTGAGCGTGACATCCAGCTCATAACACACTTCGTCTTTACAGGTTTGTGGCACCGGCATGGCTTCACCCGTATACTTAGTGCCTTTGTACTCGATCTTAACGGGCACCGGTTCTTTTTCCAGCTGTGTGATGAAATCCTGTAGTAATTTTATCAATTTTTTTCGCTGGCCTTTTGTGGTTACGCTCCATTTATCTTTGTCTGCCCGCCTGTGTGCCAGTTTATATTTCAGGCCGGTCATTGAAGTGGTATAATCATTTGCATTGAGTTTTCTTACATGCTGATGCGCTAATATATACCAATGATATTCTGTTCCTACAGGAACGCCTGAACCCTCAGGAGCCTTACCGGCCCTGCGTTTTGTAACCGAATACGATATTTCCCACAAGTCGGGCGTTATTTTTGTTTCTTTCCATTCCCCCGCGTCATAGTACCATTTATGGCTGCGGCCTACCTTCATCCCGGTATATTGCTGACCCTCGAATTGCTTAAATTCATTGTAGGTCTTTGACAGGTCTTTTGCTGCTTCTCTTTTTTTCGAACGCGACCCGGCCGCAGCATTTCCGTTAGCGTCTTTTCTTCTTATTGCTTTTCGCTTATCCAAAATTTGTGTCGCCATAGACAAATCGCTTTTTATAAAAATATTTGCCATAAAAACCCTGCCATAAATCAGCGTTCATTTTTTTCCCGGGTAATTTCAAATCATAGCCGGTGTCATATAAAAGTGGAATACCCTTTGCAGCCTGCAAAAAACCGGCCGGCAAAGTAATTCATATGGATATCAAGAAAACGAGCGATCAAAATCATGCAGTAAAGAAGGTGGCTGCCGAAAAGGTTAAAACACATAAATACTGGATCGGGGGCTATAGTTTTATTGCCGTTCTATGCCTGGCGGCATATTTTCTTCTACAGTTAAAAGTTTTTGAAATATTTGGTGAACGTCTTCAATTGTTCAAGAAAATCTCTATCAGCATATTTTTCGCTGTATTGGTATTGATAACGGGCCGCATAATAGAAATGCTTGTGGTCAGGCGGTCGCAGTCAAAATCTCTGCGCTATAACCTCGTGCGGGTGATCCGGTTGCTTACGGTGTTATTTATACTGGTGGTTATCGTTTCCTTCCTTTTTCAAAACTGGTACACGGCAGCAGTTTCTTTGGGCCTGATCTCTTTAATATTGGGATTTGCTTTACAGGTGCCCATTTCTTCATTCATTGCCTGGCTATATATAATTTTCAGGACGCCTTATCGTGTTGGAGACCGGATACAAATAAGTCCCTTCAAGGGGGACGTTGTAGAAATAGGTTATCTCGATACCACTTTATGGGAGTTTGGCGGCGATTATTTGACCAGCGATATGCCAAGCGGCCGTTTGATCCGCTTCCCTAACAGCATGGTCCTGCAGTCAGCCGTGTTCAATTATTCATGGCCCAAATTTCCCTACATATGGAACGAGATCCCGTTCCATGTGGCTTATGAAAGTGACCTTGAATTTGTGGAAAAAACACTAAAGACAGTCACTAAAGCCGAATTAAGCCCGGAGATGGCGGAACGCATTAACGACCTTAAAGACCTGGTAAGGCAAACACCCATTGATGAGTTGCAGATAAAAGAATACCCGTTTGTAACTTTCAGGATCAATACAAATACATGGGTGGAAGTGCTGGTAACTTATCTTGTAGAGCCAAAAAAGGCGTCAGGCATACGCAGCCGTATTGTGAAGCATGCGCTTTTGGAAATGGGCAAAGAACCCGACAAAGTGATGTTTCCAAAAGGCAATGCCCGGTAACCTTATTGAAAGTACCTTCACATGAATCCTTTGCCGTTTGTTTTGAAAGCAGTTACTTTTGAAGGAAATTACCCAGGGTAAATTACTTGCTAATAATTAAATTAATGTTATGAAAAAATATGTAGCGGTTGTTGTTATTGTTTTTCTGTTTACCAGTTGCGTTGCCAAAAGACTTTTAACCCAATCGCAAATGCAAACAGCGGCTCTGCGTGAAGACAGTGCCAGGCTTGCTGATAATATTGCATCCCTGAAAAGTAACATCACGGATCTTAATGCAAAAATTGCGAGCCTTACTAATCAACTCAATCAACTGGGCCAGCAAACTTCAGACCAGCAAAGCCAGCTAAATCAAAGTAAGGAGACTTTGGAAGAACAACAAAAGCGTCTGCAGATGCAACAACAACGATTGCAGAGCCTGCAGGCTTTGCTTGATCAGCAAAAAGCCCAGTCCAATGAACTGAAAAACAAGATGACTGAAGCATTAAAGGGATTCAATTCGAGCGATCTTTCCGTGTATCAAAAAAGTGGGAAAGTATACGTGCGGCTATCTGAAAACTTGCTATTTCCATCAGGTAGTGCAGTAGTTAATCCAAACGGGATAGACGCCTTATCAAAGCTTGCTTCCGTCCTAAATATGAATGCTGACGTGGCAGTTAACATCGAAGGACATACTGATAGCATCCCTATTCGTGGCCGCTTTAAGGACAATTGGGATTTGAGTACGGCGCGGGCAAATGCTATTGTGCGCGTGCTTGTTGACAATTACAAAGTTGACCCGGTAAGAGTAATTGCCTCAGGCCACAGTTATTACGACCCCATTGAAAGCAATTCAACTTCCGAAGGCAGGGCAAAAAACAGGAGAACAGAAATCATACTTTCACCGAAGCTTGATGAAATGTACAAGCTGCTGGAAGGGCAGTAAGGTTTATTTTATAATTTCTCAAAAAAGAATTAATTTCCTGATAAAATTAGTTGATATGAAAAAGCTATTTTTATTGCCTGCTCTTTTCGCCGCTGCCATATTAACCCTGTTACAATCATGCTCAAAGGAATCACCTGGCAATGCAGTAGCCCCCGTAACTACAAATATTGTGAACGCAACCGTGGCGACCAACGGAAGTTACCAGCTGCCCATTGACAATGCCGGTACAGTGACCATAAGTAAGCAGGCCGCTCATTACCAATTGAGCGAGGCTGGATTGGATAATAAAAGTGGCGTTATGGTGTATAAGTATATGCCGGCTCTTAATTATAAAGGCACTGATGAGGTAGTATTAAGTAACGCAAAGACGATTAAAGTTTCCGGCGGAAATGGGTGCCAGGGTAGTCATTCCAGCAACTCCGGTAATACTGCCATTACCTCGATCTCTTATATTACGGTTAAAATAAATATCGCTAACTGACGTCAATTAACATGTAAGTTTACGGAGGCAAGCCAACAGTACAATCGGCCATTGAAATTGCTTCGGCCAGGAATTAACCTGCTAGCTTAACTTTTAAAGCATTAGGCCCTTTTGGTCCCATTTCAACTTCAAAAATTACTTTACTGTTCTCTTTTATCTGATCTAATAAACCGTTCGCGTGAACGAATATGCTTTCCTGTGTTACCTGGTCTTTTATAAATCCATATCCTTTAGCTTCATTAAAAAAGGTTACCGTCCCTTTCCTGATAGCATCAGCAGGATCAGCGGGTGCCTGTTTTGGAACGCCTATTTGAATATCTTCTAACCTCACTTTTTTCTTTTTTAAAGGATCAGGCGGTGTTGAGGAAAGATTTCCATTTTCATCAATATAAGCAAGCATGTCGTCAAAGCTTTTCCCCTCTTTGGCATTTTCCTTGCGCTCCTGTTTTCTCTCTTCTTTGTCTTTCCGGCTTTTTTGTTTCTTCTTCTCTCTTTCTTTCTTATTCCACGTTTCCTGCGATTTACTCATAATTTTTTTACTTAATTTTTAATTTTCTGGTTTTACCAATTATTTTGCCTGGTGATTTTATAGATTAGTTGAAGGTACAAATATTTATTTGTCAAATTACCTCAAATCATATCTGTGTCACTGTAAATAAATAATTCCCAGGCGGATCAGTGTAAATTCCGCTTTAAAACCGCCTTTTATCAATATTATTCTGGCAGGACTAAGAATCACAATATAAGTTGCGTAGTTTTGGGAAAAAATAATATGAAATTATTTGTCGCCGGTTTGCCTTATGATTTGGATAATGCCGAACTGGAAGAAATATTTGAAAAATTTGGTGCTGTAGCTACAGCGCGGGTTGCCATAGATAAAGAAACCGGAAAAAGCAAAGGATTTGGATTTGTAGAAATGCCAAATGATACAGATGCAAAAAACGCAATTGAAAATTTAAAAGATATTTCACTGGGCAAAAAGCCATTGATTGTTACACAGGCAGAAGAAAGGCCTGCACCTGATTGGAAAAATAATAACAATAAATACAGAAGATAATAACCTGCTACTTCCCCGCATGACAGGTTCTTGTTTTAAGAATACTCGTTCCATACCTGGTTGAAACATGAAGCAACCCCAATTGTTTTTTTTCAAGTCCGACCCTGTCATCCTCACATTACTCATCTCCGGCCGAGGGCTCAAGGTGAAAAAGAGCACAGCACAAATCTTTGCTATAATGATACAAAAGCAGTTATTTTATGGAAGATAAAAGAGAAGTATGGCAGCGTGGCCCTGTGGAAAATATTCCGGCATTGTTACAACCTGTTGCCCATGCGTTATTACAGGCGCGTGAAGAATTGTTTGACATGATGAATACATTTTCTGAAAGCCTGCTATGGGAAAGGCCCGCAGGTGTTGCCTCGCCTGCTTTTCATTTACAGCATCTCACCGGCGTACTGGACCGGCTATTTACCTATGCCAGGAAAGAACCATTAAATTCCGCGCAGTTGTATGCATTGTCTATCGAAGGAAACCAGCATGAAACTTCCGCTTCCATGATGGAATTAATAGGGTTGTTTGACAAACAGGTTGACCTTTCGATCGATGAGCTAAGCCATGTAGATACGAGTATGCTCACCGAACAGCGCACTATTGGGAGGAAACAAATTCCTACCACTTTAATTGGCCTTTATGTGCATGCCGCGGAACACACGATGCGCCATATTGGCCAGTTACTGGTAACCACGAAAGTGCTGAAAGATAAGTAGGGCCAATCGCCGCAAACACCCATTGCCTGGTTTGAGCGGTTCTACAACATCGTATTACAAAGACTTTAAGAACTGTAAAAGGGCTTTTCTTTCTGCAGAAGAAAGTTGCATGAATTTTTGTTTTGCCTGCACAGCTTCGCCGTCATGCCAGAGGATAGCCTCTTCAAACGTGCGGGCTCTTCCATCATGAAGATAATAAGGGATACCATTTGTTTTTTGTAAAAGCCCAATACCCCACAAAGGAGGTGTTCTCCATTCTTTGCCTGTCGCAGCAAAATCGGGTCGGTTATCTGCCAGGCCTTCTCCCATATCATGTAACAGCAGATCGGTATACGGATGGATGCGCTGATTGCTAAGCGCAGGAGAGGTTACGTCCACGCCTGTATAGATTGTAGGCTTGTGACAGCCAATACAATTGATCTGAGCAAATATCCTTTCACCTTGTTTCACAATAATATCAGTGACATTACGCCTGGCGGGAACCGCCAGTGTACGTACATAAAAAGCCACTGCATTCAGGATACTGTCCGGTAATTCAGCATCGTCCGGCCTGTTGTCATATTGTGGCTGACCCCATGAACTTTCAGTAGGAAAAATTGAGTTCGTGACTCCCATATCCTGCTGATACGCTCCAGCTACCTGTACTTTAATATTTGGCGTATTTGCTTTCAGCCCGAATCTCCCCAATTGCATTGTTTGTGTGTCCGGATTCCAAACATAATTGGGCCTGCCACTTATGCCATCGTTATCCTCATCATTTTCATCTGCAAAGGAAAGGAGGGTTGACGCCGGAATATTTTCCAAAAGACCCATTCCAAAAACAGAAGGCGCCATTCGGGGTGAGAATAAATAACCTGCCGGCAGCGGGGTATACGCATTTTGAATGGTATAACCAGGGGTTCTTAATTGCACTGTCTCCCCATCCGCAAAGGTGTATACAGACTCTGTATAATGAACGGTTACTTTTGCTTCTGCCGGGATTCCGAATGTTGACACATCCTGAAGTTGTAATCCAAAACCAGGTATGGGCACGGGCCCTCCATTAATGTCTTCCATATCTTTCAGGCTTAGCCTCATGAGCATCGATGAATTCACAGCGCCGAATGTGGGCGTGCCCTTACCGTCATTGTGGTGACATGAGATACAGGATACATTGTTAAACACCGGCCCCAATCCCGGATTAATTATGGCGGGAGCTGTAACAAAACTTCCTTCAAACCTCCCGTCTCCTAATCCATGGACATGTAAATCGCGGTCATTGAGTCCGGTTACGTTATGCGTGAATGCCTTGCTGGTTTCGTCGAAAACGGTGGCGGCACCACCAGATAATCTCGGATCAATCTCCTCTTCATTGAACGTTCCCGGTTTCCTGCACATCATCAGGGCTACCGGCAAAACCAGGAGCGCGGTTACGATTAAAGATTTTTTGATCTTCATAAAGCTAGTCGGTGATATACTGGATAATAAATGGCTTCAGCTCTTCGTCAAGAGTGGATTTTAGATTTTCTAAAGCTACCCGGGTTGCTGTGATCTGCGGACGCTGATCGAATATTGCTTCTTCATAAGATAGCGTAATGGCGCTGAAGGAATTAATGGCTGCGGAAATTTGCCGTTTGATTTTATTATCCAGGGATACATTTTTTGCCGCAACAAGATCAGTAATCCCTTTACCGGCACCGGTAAACGTACCATTATACACATTTCCCAGGCCGATGATATTGTTTTTAAAATCAAGGGTTGAATTGTTGCTGAAGGGAGATTCAACAATGTTGCTGTCAAGTGCATCAAATGGCTCGGCCATTTTCCCCGCGCCTACTTCATCGCAGATACCAATCAAAGCTTCTGTAATAGCAAGAAATACTTCCTGCTTTTTTGAATAAATCGTGCTTCCGGATCCTGCTGTCTTAACCTCTTTACCAAAATTACCCGCTCCCGTGATCCAACTGCTGTTTAATGAGTTGGCATTATTTTGCAAATCCTTTGTAAGGCTTATGATATATGTTTTTTCCCTGGCCGTAAGTGACGCCGCACTACGGTTGCCATCTACCCCCCATAATATATATTCTATTGGATGAAAGCCACGAAGGGAGAGGGTACTTAAACTCTGGATATCGCCAATCTGAAGCGGGTTAGCGCTTCCCAGTAATGAATCCAGTTGATTATAATCCACCGGCCAGGTATCCATGTTAGGATCATAATTATCATCTTCAACAGGACCGAATAAAAATCCTTCGCACTGCTCCCATGAAGTCCTCAGGTCTTTCCAGGATTGCCTTGCTTTTGCAAGGTTCGGCTCTGTTGCATCTGCGTCAAGCGCAGTAACATCAGCATTTAAGGTATTTGCGAGTGTGGAAAAATTTTGGTATTGAGGTATGGCTACATTGTCGACAAAATCATTTAGCACCGTTTGTTTGAGCGTATTAAAATCGCCAGGTGTGCCACCACCGCTTTTAGCTTTACGGCACGCAGAAAAAGAGACGCAAATAATTGTGAAAAACCACACATATTTAGTTTTCATTCAAAATAAATTTATAGGTTAAACATGTAATATTTTTTTTCTGTACGATTAAATCGAGGCAGCATTGATCAAGGTTATCTCCAGTATACCATTGCTAATGATGAGGGGCAAGTGAACCATATTTCTTTCAGCGGGACCCTTTAACACGTTGCCCGAAATGTCAAATTCACTACCATGGAGGGAGCAAAAGAATTTGTTGCCGGCTTTGACAAGTGAATGGCCCGCATGTGTGCAAATCATAGCAAGGGCCATATAGGCATGATCATCCGTTTTTCTTATAAACACATCATAATCAAAATTCTTAAGGGTTACGATTTTTACATCTGTACCTGCCATGTCAGTTTCTGGTATCGAAAATTTCATATCTTTTGCAATGGCTTTTGTAACCGATAACCTGGGGCTGCAAGAAGCCAGTGAACTGATCAAGAGAGTACTTCCCAAAGCCATGCATGCATTGCAGCCGGCCCGTATAAATTTTCTTCTTTCCATCTTTAAAAGGACCAGCCGATTCCGAGGTTAATAAAAGTATTGTTTTGACGGTAAGGCAAAGCCACCGGGTTTGGATTTACTATAAGGGCCGGGTTAGCAGGACCGGTATGCAACAACCTGGCATCAGCTTTAATAACAACATTAGGGATTGGTAAATAGCCCAAACCGATGATCAGGTGATTTTGTTTGAGCGTGCCATCATAGATCCCATTGTCAGGTATTGACTGGTTAAGGTCAAGCACTTCGTATCGTGTAAACACGTTAAGTTGCTGCGGCTTTAGTTTTTCATTGCGGGAACGTTCGAGTAAATTATAACCAACCTCGGCATAACCTCCATACATCCCTGCAGCTACATTTGATGCAAATACTTTATTGGTTACTGCCGCCTGTGGGTACGACAGGTAGCTAACAATGACTTTTGCAGTCAGTCCGCTTTTAGCATATTGCATATTGGCTTCTGTAAGGTAGAGAGGAGCACCGAAAAAGCTGCTTTCAAGCCCCAGGCTGTCGGCCGCCCTTTTGCCAAAAGGTGTTGTACCGCCTACATAACCTGATACCTGGAATTTGAAATCCTTATAAAAGTATTGGAGAGATGCGGTCAGCGCCAGGTTGTTAGCAGGGGCCATTTCTCCTTCGGCCCTGCCTTCACGGATGCCGGTGCCATGGGCAAACCCTTCGGAGTTTAATCCATTTACAACCGCAATACTGTAGTTTATGGGGAGCCTTCTTAATTCGCCATAAAAGCCCACCCCCAGTTCCCGCCACGTTGCCGGAATGACCAGCTGTTCTACAATGGGGCGTTCAACGCCATTGAAATTTACAGGTAGATGATTTTCATTGAGCAGCCCGATACGCGGCGTAAACAAACCTGCAACCAGGTATTGTCTTGAGTTGAATTTAAATCGCAGGAAAGCCTGCTCGAGCGCAATCTCACCGCTCGGCACCCCACCTTCTATTTTTGCGTTTTCTATTTCGGTCTCTGAAAAAAAAGCAATTTTGTTATTGAACTGGTGCCCTATAAAAAAAACAAATCTTTCCAGTGTTATGAATGAATTTTGAGCATTTTGGTCATGCTGATAAAAGGCGCTTCCATAACCAGAAAGGACGGTTTTGTTTTTAGCAATACCCTGGGTAAGTGAATCTTCACCGCTTAGCGTAATTAATTTTTGAGCCGGGGTAAGGTTTGGCACCTGGGCAAATTCCGGCATCGTTAAGAAAAGCAGGACAACTCCCATGGCGGCAGTTAGAAAAGAGATCGGCTTGTTTGCTGTACACGTTGGCTGCATGGCCGCAAATTTGGCCTATAACCGTTTTTAAAATTTACGGTTTCAGGAATAAATATTTGTGGTATTTACGCTTTCGGGAAAATTTGAACTGGGGTCATGCTTGCATTATATCCTGGCGTACCGTATCTTTTGGGCCGTAAATGGATGGCCGTTATCACAGCCCGCAAACGGGAAAGTTACGAGATGTAATACTGCCGTTTTCAGGGCCCGCAACATGGCTCATCCTGGTTTCATAAGCCTCAGTCATGGTATGATGATTTTCAGGGAAGCTCTAGTAAAAGATATACAGGAAATACAGGCAGTCCGCAACTCGGTAAAAGAAAATGCGTTGTCAGATCCTGCGTTGGTTTCTGATGCGGCGTGTGAAGAATACCTAATGGTTCGCGGAAAGGGCTGGGTATGCGAGATCAATAATTCCATTGTTGGCTTTGCTATAGCTGATCTCGTGGAAAATAATATCTGGGCTTTATTTGTACATCCCGGGTATGAAAAAAAAGGGATTGGTAAAAAGCTCCACGATATCATGATGGACTGGTATTTTTCAAAATCAAAAGAAGCAGCCTGGTTAGGTACATCACCGTGCACCCGTGCAGAAATATTTTATAGAACGTGCGGATGGCGTGAGGTAGGAATACATGGAAAAGGGGAAATTAAATTTGAAATGACTGTTGAGCAGTGGAGAAAAAATTACAGCGGCCGGAAATAGGCTCTAATGATCGAAATAATTACTACTGCTGAAAGGATTGTTATTAGGTTGTATAATCAAGTTGAACCTTTAACACATTGGCTGCTCCATTGTGTCTTGAGGATTCGTTATAAAGCAAGCAACATGGGCAAAGAAGAAACCAAAGACCTTGTTCAATTTTTAGCGCCTTTCGCAGACGAGATAAAAGAAGTCGCTTTATGGCTCAGGGAGTTTGTATGGGACTTATACCCTGATGCGAATGAACTCATCTATGATAATTACAATGCGGTTGCGTTTGGATGGTCGCCGTCTGAGAAACTAGGCGAAACATTTTGTTCGGTGGCCGTTGGTAGCAATAAGTATGTTCATTTTGGTTTCTACTGGGGCGCCAAACTTGCCGATCCTGAAAAAAAATTGTTAGGTAAAGGCAACCAGTACCGGTATATAAAAGTGAAAGCAAAGGATGATTTTCCAAAAGCCTATATAAAAAAGCTTTTGAAAGAAGCGCATGCCTATTCAATGGCAAAAATGCAAACCGTCCCGTCATCAAAATCCATACCGCAAGTAAAAGGTGCCACCATTGTCAAGTCCGTTTCACCAGTAAAGAAGCGGCCAGGAATGGTCGCTATGAAAGGCAAGCACGGTTGAGCTCACCGTTTCCCGGAAAAATCTGGGGACTATGCACGACCTTTCATATCCTTGTCTTTTTATAGGTGTCTTTGGCGAGTTAGTCAAATGTGCGGTTGGATGACACAATGGTGATTATAAAAACCATCTATGGCAACATGCAATAAGGCCAATTTGAAACGGTAGTATAAAGACTTTATACTCATGAGAAAATAACAATACTTGCCGGCAAGCGATGAGTCATTTCCATACCGCGTTCTCAACCGTCTTCACAGGTTTATAAGTAATGTACTGGACCATCCGGGGCAGTCGCCCTGTATTGGGTGAAGCGCAGTGCGGTAAGGCCTGGTGCCATATAATAAGGTCACCTGCCTTTCCTGCAACAGCTTCAGGCTTTAATTCTTTCAAGGCTGTTTCTCTTGGATCACTATTCACGGGTAAGCCGGCTATCCAGGCATCTATTTTGTTGTGGAAACCGGGTACACAATGAAAGGCGCCATCAGTGGCGGTTACATCGGTAAGATATAAAAGGCCCTGTAATACGAATGGTATGGGTGGCTGAAGACTGACATCCCAATGGAGGGGGCTACCGGTGAATTTATAAGTTTTTGTTTCAGGCGGGTTAAAACTTATTTTATCCAGGACAAGATAGATGTCTGCTCCGTTATAAAGTTCTTCGTAGGCCTTCCTGATCTTTGGAGAATTCCGGTTCGTGTCAAGTGCCGGGTGATGAAAAAAATTAACCATCATCCCATTCTTACCCGGGTGTGGGCGGTACCAGCTTGAGGGTACTGATGGATCAGCATCGAGGTATTCCCATATTGCCGATTGCGTGGCTGCGCACTGCATGCCAGGTACTGCACCCTTTATGACCAGGTATCCATTTTTTTCCCAGGATATGCGGTCCTCCTGGCTTATAATATCGCCAACCGGTAGTTGTATATCCTTTTTGCCGGGCTCACTCGTGAGTGCGAGCCACTCTATGAATATTTCATACGTTGGCTGCTCAGCATACAGGTATCTTAACGCCTCTTCTGTGCCTCTGCCGCATTTTGATAAGTAATAAACCTGTTCATTCCATTCCTCCGGAGTAGCATAACCGGCCCCGCTCTTGCTTTCGGTCCTTGTATGCTCCCAAAGTTTATATAAAGGTGTGTTGTCTATTAAATGTTTGTTGTCCATGTGTGCGAAGTAAGCTATCCAGGCAGATGCGGTATGATAAACCCTTTATATACTGCTTTAAACATATCAAATGTATAAAAGTCCGCGTACAAATAGTATGACCGGTAAATTTATACCGGGGGTAGCCCTATGGCCAAAAAAGGATATGCGCCAAAGCAATTTGGTATCCTTCTATGTCCGCTCTAATAACGGTAATAGTTCTAGCAGGTTATTAATAATATAATCGGGGTTTGCAGATTGAAGTTGCACCCTGGTATGGGCTCCTGTCGTAATGCCAACAGTAAGGCTGCATCCTGCATTTTTACCTTCCTTGATATCAATAATCGAGTCACCCACCTTGGCAACATCACCCGCATCTTTAATATTACATTGCTCCATGGCCAGCAAAATCATGTCTGGACAGGGCCGGTGACCCTGTACGTCGGTGGCGGTCACCAGCGAATCAAATTCTATTCCCGGCCTCCATGCCAGTTTAGCCAGGAGAGAAAGCGCTGTCTCTGCGTTATAGCCGGTGTTTAATACAACCAGTACATTTCTTTTTTTTAATTCGTGGAATAACTCGACTGCATTAGGCTGCGGTAAAACTTCAACGGAATCATAAGCGCTTGCTAAAAGTGGCACAAAACGCCCGTAAATAGTATCTGCAAGTGTATGGTCATCTGTGTGCCCGTATACGTATAATATGCTTTTTATAGCCTGCAATTTTTCTTTACCAGCGCCTTCGGTCAGCACCTGGTCTAAGGAAAGATTAAAGCCCTGTTCATTGATGGCCTCTTGAAGTGTTTTATAGACTACATTATTTTCGTTTACAGTAGTTCCGGCCATGTCAAAAACAACCATTTTGATCATTCTTCAGATGTATTGATTTGTAAATAATCTGACGTTTAGATGCCCATTACTTTTGATGTATTCGTTGACTACGATACGCAATGACGAGCACCAGCCGTGATATTCTCAAGGCGCCATTTTGTAGGGCTGTAACCATACAAAATTGTTTCAAAAATACCTTAGCCGGTTACAAACTTTTGCTCCAATGTTTGCATGAATTAATCCTCACGCGGTCCTTACACGTTACGCGCCGCAAATAAACACAAAAGAACGCTGCGACGCTCAATATATTTAGCAAAAGAGGTGATAAGAAGATTAACGGCGAAATTTCTGAGGTTACTAAATTGTTATCCTATTGAATAGGGGACGGGGATACCATTCTTATTTTGTGCCTGGATATTTTAAAGGCCTGTACCTGGGTGGATTAAAAAAAATATTGACAGCTGCATTACAACAATAAAAACAAAATAGTCCCGGGTCCTATAGGTCCGGGACTATTCTTCACTGTGTTGTGCGTGCCAATGGTAAAAGAGAAAGTTACATGGCCGGCATAGGAGCAATTTCCCTGACCTCAATATTGCCTTCATTAGTAATATGCGGGCAGGACTTCGCAATCTCGCCAGCTTCATCGAGACTGTTCGCCTTTACAATAAGATAGCCGCCTACTATCCCTTCTGCGCCCGACTTTACTGGTTCGGCTGAAATCCCTTTTGCAGAAATGACCGAACCTCCAGGCACCAAAGGCAACCCGGCAACCAGTTGTCCTTTTTTACCAAGTCCGCCCATATATGCTCCCCAGGCCTGGGTTTCGGCCTTTTGTTCAGCTTCAGTTTTGGAGGCCGCAGGCTTTCCGGCTCTTAATAACAATAAATACTCTTTCATGATTTTTAATTTAAAATGATTAATACTACCATGACGAAATGACCACGCGAAACCGGACATGGTCTAAAAAATTTTTCGGTGGCGGGCGTCTTTTTGTTAGCTAAGATGTGCTGATCCCGTAAAGGGAATAAATCTTGTTCAGCTCAAACAGTAGTGAGACCAGCTGTTTTTTCATTCTCCAAAACTGAATGTAATTATTTAATTTAACTGTTTTTAAATTGTGTATCATTAGTACCAAAACGAAACAACCATGCCAGCTATTTTGATCACAGGGACCAGTACCGGGATCGGCCGTGCAACAGCCGAACTGCTTGCCCGCAATAAATATACCGTTTATGCAACTATGCGTGCCCCTGAACGTAATCCTTATCTGCGCCAGCTGGCAGCGTCGGAAAATTTACCGCTCACGGTATTGCCATTGGATGTGAACGATGACGCTTCCGTCGCATCAGCAATGGAGCACATACTTTCAAAAGAAAAGCAGCTTGATGTATTAATAAACAACGCGGGCATAGGAGCATTCGGTGCTGTGGAAGAGCTTTCAATGGAGACCATTGAACAGGATATGCAAACAAATTATTTCGGTACGGTTCGTTGTATCAAAGCAGTATTACCAGCTATGCGGGAACGTCAAGGCGGTTGCATTATAAATGTAACATCAATTGCAGGCAAATTGTACAGCAATTTTCACTCGGGTTATTCAGCTTCTAAAGCTGCGGTAGAAGCTTTTAGTGAAAGCCTGGCACAGGAAGTAAAGCCGTTCAAGGTACAGGTTGCCATTGTTGAGCCCGGGGTTATTGACACTCCCATATTTGCCAAGTCTAATGAAATGATACGGAACAAAACAAACTATCCTAATATAAAGAGATTCATGAGCATGTTCGCAGCCGCGCTGGAGAATCACGTGTCGCCAATGGTAGTGGCCGAAGTAATATTAGATATCATAGAAGGCCGGAGTACCCGGTTCCGCAATCCTGCAGGCCCGGATGCGGCACCTCTTCTAAATTGGCGTGCTTCAACATCTGATGAAGAGTATATCAATGCATCCCTTATTGATGATGAATCCTGGATAAATGTTATGGAACACGCCCGGGGGCTTGCTGTGAGAAAATATATGGAATCAGCATCGATTCACCAGTTTGATCCATGACCCCGTGTCACAATGGTGCAAGCCCATATTTGCTCTTGATTAGATGCCTCAGGAATGCACACTGAAAGACGTTTGCCACTACCTGGCCACACGATATACATACTTGTTTACCCGGCTTATTTTGTTACTTATCGAATAATGTTACACACCACAAATGGACGTCATCGTATCTCAAAGGGTATTTATCTTGAATGAATTTGCACCAGGTGATGGAGGGAACGCAAGACTTGGAACCATTGCACACCCGTGTGCCGTTTTATTTTGCAGGGTAGATCCGCGCCGCCCAGCCACCGCCATTAGAAAGGTGAACGGTTAATTTATTGCCTGAAGTCACTTTCTTGATTTCTTTTTTATAATCGGTGGCATCACGATCCGCATTGATCCCATCTTTAAATATTTCCGCTTCAAAGCTCCCCGGTCCCAGGAATGAAAGATCAATAACAATGTCACGCGCATCCCAGTTACTCATGGCGCCAACATACCAGGTATCCTCTCTCTTGCGTGCAATGGCAGCATAGTCGCCTACCTGTCCATCCAATGCGATGGTCTCATCAAACACGGTCGGCACTTTTGCAATGAAGTCGGTGCTTTCCTGCTCTTTCATGTAAGCGGTGGGATTATCAGCAAGCATCTGCAAAGGCGCTTCAAACACTATATACATAGCCAGTTGGTGGCACCGGGTGCCCTGGCTCTCAGGTAACGAATTATTCGGTTTGAAACCGGACCTTACCGAATTGCGCATAGCGCCTGGCGTGTAATCCATCGGCCCCGCCACCATACGTATGAAAGGGATGCTCACGTCATACCGCGGCACATCATCATTTGGTGTCCACTTTACATTTTCCATCCCCTTAACGCCTTCAAAATTTATAACGTTGGGATAAGCGCGTTGCATACCTGTAGGCTTATACATCCCATGATAATCCACCAATAATTTATATTCGGCTGCTTTTTTAGCGATCCGGTATAATGAAGCTACCATCTTTTGATCGTCCCTGTCCATAAAATCAATTTTAAATCCCTTTACTCCCATTGCAGCATATTTTGAAAAGGCTTCGTCGAGCTTTTGGGAGGTGGCATACCAACCAGCCCATAAAATGACACCGACATTCTTTTGTTTTCCATAATCAATAATTTCCGGTAAGTTAAGCTGGTGATTTATATCCATAAGGTCAAGATCATTACTCCACCCTTCATCCAGTATAATGTATTCAAGTTTGTTGGACGAGGCAAAATCGATATAATACTTATAGGTCTCTGTATTAATGCCGGCCCTGAAATCGACATGCGAGATATTCCAGTCGTTCCACCAATCCCACGCCACTTTGCCTGGCTTTATCCATGATATATCACTGATCTTTGAGGGCGCCGATAATTTTTGAACGATGTCGTTATTAAGCAGCGCTGCATCGTTATCTGTTATAACTACCACCCGCCATGGGAAATTCCTCGTGCCATTCACCCGGGCTATATAATCAGCCCGTTTACTTACCATCGTATTCAGCTGCTTATACCCGCCCTGGTATTCTTCCAGCGGATATGGCGCAAAAATTCCTTTAAATCCTTTACCGGCATCAGTAGTTGGGCTTACAAACATGCCGGGATAATCTTCAAGGTCCGCTTCCAGGATAACGGCCCTTTTACTTCCTGCCTTAACAAGAACGGGTAAAAACCCTAAGGTGTCCCTGTATACCTTTGAAAGCGGTGACTCCGTGTATAACGCTTCAAAGGATTGTATGTATTGATCATTTTTTCCGCGGAAGTCTCTAACATAGGGAACAAAGCAGTCATAATCATTATCAAAAGTAAAGCTGGCCTCTTCCGATTGTATAATAATTTCTCCTTTTTTGGCGGTAAAGAACCGGTAAGCCATACCGTCATTATACGCCCTTATTACCACTCCATAGTCACCCTTGCATTGTAAAGTAAGCTGGTTATAATTATCATCGATTGATTTCTTCTTATAAACCGGGGTTTTAATTACATCAGAAACACTTGCTGTTTTTGCCGAAAGAATTTTCGGATGACCACCCAGGACATCGCCATTTCCCAGCGTTAACGACATAGCGGATGGTGCAATAACAGTTTCGTCCCCCTTCCTTACTGACCAGTTTATTTTTGCGCCGACGTCTACGGTTACCCGCAGGTTACCGTCAGGAGATTTTACATAATATTGTTTTGACTTTTGGGCAACCACTGAATGTGCAGTCATTGCTAAAAACAGCAGTGCGTATATTTTTCTCATATAATATTTATTGATGTTGGTTTAGTAGACGTGCCCATTCGCTTGTATCCAATCAGGCATAAAAATAGAATGATTTTCTATTTATATGAATTGTCTGTTGCGGTTTACACGATCCGGGCGCCATAAAAAAAATAAAAATTGAAAAATATTTTGCAATGTTAACAACGTTAAGTAAGTTTACATCGTAATCATTTATATGGGTATAGCAGAAAGAAAAGAAAAACAGAAGCAGGATATTAAGAAAATGATCCTGGATGCATCGGTGAAACTCTTTGTGGAAGAGGGTTTTGAACATGTAACCATGCGTAAGATCGCTGATCTTATAGAATATAGTCCCACAACGGTCTACCTGTACTTCAAAGACAAAAACGAAATCTTTTTTCATATTCATCAACTGGGCTTCGAGAAAATGCTGGTCATGAATGAAAATTTGCCGGGTATAAAAAATCCTTTAATGCGCCTGTATAAGATGGGAGAGAATTACATAGAGTTTGGTATGAAAAATCCTGAATTCTATGACGTCATGTTTATCCAGCGTGCTCCTATGGAAGCGCTTGAGCAAATGGAAGAATGTAACTGGTCACTTGGGGATGCTGCTTTGGGTGCTTTGAAAAACCTGTTGCAGGAGTGCATGGACAAACGGTTGATACAAAAAGCACCGGTAGAAGCAGCGGCAATGGCAATCTGGGGGATGGTACACGGCCTCGTCTCCCTGTCCATCCGTGACCGCATGAATAAACTGGTTGCGAAAGAAAAACTTATAAGCACAATGCATCAATCATTGAACTGGCTGTTAGGCACTATTGACCGGTCAGTCAGGAAAAAATGATTTTTTTTGACCCTTACTTAACGGTGTTAATAATATTCACACAATTAACTATTATGATGAATGAACCATTACACATACCGCGTCCTATAGGCAGCCGACACTCCCGTTCAGGCATACCGGCCACTATATATAAAGCGCTGTATTTCGTGGCGCTATCATTCTTGCTGGTCTTTCACGCACAGGGGCAGGGTACATTAGCGGGGTATATCAAAATGGGGCTGGACAGTAACCTGGCCTTGAAGCAAAAAACATTTAATCTCAAAAAGGCACATTTAGATTTGGACAGGGCGAAGACGCTGTTTTACCCGCAGATCAACTTCAATGCGCAATATACACTTGCGACAGGAGGCCGCACGCAGGACATTCCTATCGGTGATTTACTTAATGATGTCTACACAACATTGAATAGCCTCACAGCCAGTAATAAATTTCCCCAGGTACAAAACCAGGCCATAAATTTTCTTCCGAATAATTTCCAGGATACAAAATTAGAGGTGACGATGCCGCTGTATAATCCAGGAATAAAATTCAACAGGGATATGAAGGAAGAAATGATCAACAGCAGTATGGCCGAAGTGAATATATATAAAAGAGAACTGGTAAAAAATATTAAACAGGCTTATTACGGTTACCTGCAGGCAACAAAGAGTATTGACATTTACACCAGTGCTCTCACAGTTGTAAAAGAAAACCTCCGGGTAAATGAGAAACTGGTGCAAAATTCCATGGCCACCAGGGATGTGGTATTGAAAGCAAAAGCTCAGGTGAGCCAGGTTCAGACAGCATTAACAGGTGCCCGGCAGGATCAGAAAAATGCGGCGGCCTATGTCAACTTTTTGCTTAACCGGTCTCTGGATACTCCGATTGAAAATGATACAACGATTCTGCAATCAATAGATAAAGATGTCCTTGCGTCAACTGATGTGCCGGCAAACCGGGAAGAATTGGTACAGATCAAAAGCGGGCAAAAAATATTATTGACAAACTTAAAATTAAGCGAGAGCTATAAATTGCCCAGGTTGAACGCTTTTTACAATATAGGTTTCCAGGGCTTCGGTTATAAATTTCTTAACAGGCAATTTTACCAGATTGGCGGCCTTCAACTAACCTGGAATATCTTCAAGGCCAATGATAATAAACTGGCAATAAAGCAGGCACAGCTTGATGTGGATGCTTTACAGAATCAATATAACAACACACAAAAACAGCTTCAATTGCAGGTGGTTACCACTTACAATACCTACACAAGTGCATTGCAGGTATTAACCAGTGCGGGTGATGAGGCCATTAATGCCAAAGAAGCTTACCGCTTAACAGATAGAAAATACCGGGAAGGGCAGGCATTACAAATTGAACTCATACAGGCGAGAACCGATATGACAACCGCTGAAATAAAGTATTCACTGGCGCAATTGGCAGTATTGAATAATGCTGCGGAATTAGAAAGGGTAATGGCCACTTATCCTCTTCCATAAATCAAATAGTAGTACCAATAACAATAAGCTTTTAATTATGTTCCAGCTAAAAACAAAATATCACATCCTGATCATCATGACTTTCTTTCTCTCCGCTTGCAGCGCTAAAAAACCTGCCGTAGAAAGTGAAGAGGAAGTTATCCTGGTAAGAACAAAGCCTGTTTCTACGGTGAACTATGCGCCGATCCTGGATTATTCAGGCCTTATGGCATCCACGAGCGAGGCGAAGTTATCATTTAAGATTGCCGGCATCATCTCGAGGATCTATGTAAAGGAAGGTGATCATGTGCAGGCCGGGCAATTGCTCGCTACACTTAACAAGACAGAGATCAATGCAAGAGTTGAGCAGGCCTCCGCTGGGGTAGAGAAAGCTAAGAGAGATGTTGGCCGTATGAAGAACTTATATGAGGACACGGTAGTATCACTCGAGCAATACCAGAATGTGCAAACACAATTACGGGTAGCCAGCCAGGGCTTACATATTGCCGAATTTGATCGCCAGTATGCTGAGATCCATGCATCCGGTAATGGTACTGTAGTAAAAAAAATAATGAATGAAGGCGAGTTGGCCAGCGCGGGATCACCGGTATTACTATTAAATGGAACATCCGGGAATGACTGGGTTATCCGTTTTGGTGTGCCGGATAAAGACTGGGCTGTTTTGAAGAAAGGTGAATCAGCAACCGTAACCGTTGACGCCTATCCGGCAACGGAGTTTAAGGGAATTGTTACAAAAATTGCCGAAGCGGCAGATGCCGTCGGTGGTACTTACGAGGTGGAAGTAAAAGTAATGCCTGCAGGGAAAAGATTTGCCCCGGGCCTGTTTGCAAATATTCGCATACACACAAGCGCAGAGGAGAATGTGATGATGATACCTGTTGAAGCTCTTGCAGAAGGTGACGGAAAAAATGGTTATGTGTATACGCTTAACAATGATAAAAAAAGTGTTACCAGGCACGCGGTAAAAATAGCTTTTATTGATAATGGTAAAGTGGCCATCAGTAGCGGGCTTGAGGGAGTTTCGGAGGTGATTACGGACGGAGTAAGCTATTTAACGGACAATGCTAAAGTGAAATCACTTTAGAACATTCAGGGTTCGCAGGGAATATCAAATTTTACGGCCCAGCCTGCGCACCAAATCAACTTTCAATAGTTTTCAATGAAAATAACAGACTTCGCAGTAAAAAATTACCAGTTCACATTGATTGTATTTGTGATGTTGATAGCGATCGGTGTAAACTCTTTGTTTACTATGCCCAGGGGTGAAGATCCCGATTTCCAGGCGCCCCAGTTTAGCGTTGTGGTAATTTATCCTGGCACCAGCCCAAAAGACATGGAACAGCTGGTTGTGGATAAGCTAGAAAAAAAACTCAACGAACTGGATGATATCAAGCGGATCGTTTCTCACGCTGACGACGGTCTTGCTACCATCCGCGTGGAGTTTAAATATGAAACTGATCCCGATAAAAAATACCAGGACGTAGTGCGCGAAATCGATGCCATCAGGGGAGAGCTTCCCCAGGGCATTTTCAGTATTGACATCCTGAAATTCAGCCCCAGTGATGTGAATATAATCCAGGTGGCATTGACCAGTGAAACCACACCATACAGCGAGCTTGAAGAGTGGAGCAAAAAATTAAAAGAACGGCTTGAGAAAATTAAAACACTCAAAAACGTAGACAACTGGGCTTTCCCACAGCAACAGGTAAGGGTATCATTAAATCTTGAAAAGATGGCGCAGAATAACATACCCCTGAATGCGGTTATTGGCGCTATACAAAGTGAAAATGTAAATATCCCGGGCGGTAGCATTGAGATGAGCTCGAAAAAATTTAATATCAAAACCAGTGGGGACTATAAAAGCGTAGACGAAATAAAAAATACTATTGTCACAAGTATTGGTGGCAAAATGGTTTATGTACGTGATATTGCCAATGTTGATTTTAATTACCAGGAATCAAGTTATATAGCGCGTTTGAACGGAGCACGCGGCGTGTTTGTAACGGCCAGCAGAAAAATGGGTACTAACATTTTTGACGTGGATAAAGAAATGCGGCCGGTACTTGATCAGTTTGCCAAAGAGTTGCCAAAAAGTATCCATTACGACCAGAGCTTTAATAACGCCGAGAGTGTGCGGACGCGTTTGAGTGGTTTTGTGCGTGATTTTGGCATTGCAATTTTACTGGTACTATTGACCCTGCTGCCACTCGGTTTCCGCGCAAGCATTGTAGTCATGATATCCATTCCCCTATCGCTGGCTATAGGGTTATTTTTGCTCGACCTGATGGGTTTTACTATAAACCAACTGAGTATCGTGGGCATGGTCGTCGCTTTAGGGCTGTTGGTTGACGACAGTATTGTGGTAGTTGAAAACATAGAACGTTACCTGCGAAATGGGTATAGTAAAAGAGAGGCGGCCATGGCAGCGACAAAACAAATCGGGCTGGCTGTACTGGGCTGCACGGCAACATTAATATTTGCCTTTCTTCCATTATTATTTTTGCCGGAAGGCGCAGGTGACTTTATCCGCAGTTTGCCGGCGGCAGTCGTTACCACGGTAATTGCTTCTTTATTTGTATCCCTGACTATTATACCTTTTTTATCAAGCAGGATACTAAGCGGTCATGAGAACCCGAAAGGCAACTTCTTTTTGCGCGGCCTGAAAAGACTCATCAGCGGATCGTACAGGAAATTGTTGCACAATGCCATCGCACGGCCTGTAATCACCCTGTTTATTGCACTGGTCATATTTATAGGTGCGCTCGCCCTGGTGCCCGTTGTTGGCTTTAGTCTTTTTCCACCCTCGGAAAAGCCAATGTTCATGATAAATATCGAAACACCCCTGGGTACAAGCCTGGCTACAACAGATTCTGTGACGAAATATGCAGAGGCAACAGTTAAGCGAATAACGGGGCTGAAAAATTATGCGGCCAATGTTGGGCATGGCAATCCACGGATTTATTATAATGTTATACCCAGGAATGAGTCGAGTGATTACGCCCAGATATTTGTACAGTTGTACGAAACGCCCGCCTCAGAAAAAAGAAGGATGATTGATAGCCTTCGCGAGAAATTTAAAAATTATCCGAACGCGAAGATCGAAGTAAAAGATTTTGAACAGGGCCCGCCGGTTGAAGCGCCGATTGCCATACGGCTGTTTAGCGAAGACCTTGATACTTTACGTGCCCTGTCATTTAAAGTAGAAAGCCTCATTAAAAAAGCGCCTGGCACGATGTACGTAAACAACGAACTTACCACATTGAAAACGGACATTAAAGTACACGTGAACAAAGCTAAAGCAGGTCTGCTTGGCGTGGCCACGGCCGAGATTGATAAAACAATCCGGCTGGCGGTAGCGGGCTTAAACATCGGTACGTTCCGTAAAGACAACGGGGATGAATATGATATCAATATCACATTGCCGCATGAAAACAAGCAAACATTTGACGTATTTAACAAGATATATGTCGGTTCCCATACTGGCACATTAGTTCCATTGAGCCAATTGGCAGATATCCAATTTCAAACCTCTCCAACCACCATCAATCACTATGATAAAGACCGGTATACCGTGGTAACGTCATTTGTAAGGAGCGGTTACAATACGGCCCGGGTAACGAGCGGCATTTTAAAAGACCTGGATAAAATGCAGTTTCCGCGGGGCACCTCTTACGTTGCAGCCGGGGACATAGAAGCAAGCCAGGAAAGTTTTGGGGGTTTAGGAACCATTATCCTCATAACCGTATTCGGCATTTTAGGTATACTTATCCTCGAGTTTAGAACCTTTAAAGGCACATTGATCGTGCTGTCCGTTGTTCCGCTTGGGATCATAGGGGCAGTATTAATGTTGTGGATTACCGGCAATACACTTTCATTTGTTGCCGTTATCGGGCTGATTGCGTTAATAGGTATCGAGGTAAAGAACTCTATCTTGCTTGTTGACTATACCGACCAACTCCGAAGAAACGGGATGAGCCTGGACGATGCTATCCAGGAAGCCGGCGAAACGAGGTTTATACCAATCATCCTCACTACTCTGACGGCAATCGGCGGATTAACACCTTTGGTAATGGAAAATAACCCGCTCTATTCACCACTGGCATTGGTAATCATCGGCGGTCTTATTAGCTCAACGCTATTAACAAGGGTTGTTACACCGGTATTGTATAAACTGCTGGCTCCGCGGGTAATTCATTAGGTGAAAACAATTTTTTAAACAAGGTTCTCCTTGCTTATTGATTGCCTGTAAAATCTTTCATGAGATCACCAAATTTACGGTGTCGCTTGCCCTGCCTTATGACTTGATTCATTATATTATTATCTTTAAGTAATTAATTAATATCAATAATGCGGCGTCATTTTTTTATCATTATTATTGCCTTCTTTCTTGGCGGCACGTGCCCGGCACAATCTTCACACGACACACTTTGCCTATTGCAATTAAACGACGTTTATGAGATTGGTGCGCTGGACCAGGGTAGGGCAGGGGGCATGGCAAGGGTGGCCTCCTTAATTAAACAATATGAAGCCCGTTACCAGACTTTCGTCGTCCTGGCGGGTGATTTTGTAAGCCCTTCTGTTATTGGTACTACAAAGATCGGGGGGCAAAGGGTTAACGGCCGGCATATGGTCGATTGTATGAACCAGGTTGGGGTAGACCTTGTTACATTTGGCAATCATGAGTTTGACATACCTGAAAATGATTTGCAGCAACGTATCAATGAATCACAGTTTGCCTGGGTTAGCAGCAATGTACTGCATAAAGCCCCCGATGGATCCTTACAGCCCTTTTATAAAACACAGCCCGACACTGTTGCGATCCCTGCAGATTTCGTGCTCTCATCAGCGCATAATGAGTTTAGCGTCGGGATTGTCGCGGCAACTATCGCCAGCAATCAGCAACCGTGGGTAAATTATACGAATTATTTGAAGGCCATAAAAAAGGCATGGAAAAAAGCCAGGAGACGCTCTACCATTGTCGTTGCACTTACTCATTTAAGCCTTGCCGAAGATGAAAAGCTATTGCGCAAGATGAAACGTATCCCACTCGTAATGGGTGGTCATGAGCATCAACATAACTATGTAACGATACGCAAAGGGGCCATTGCAAAAGCTGATGCGAATGCAAAGACAATGTACGGGCATCTTATATACAGGGACGAAAAGCGCGGTAAGATAAAAATTAGCTCGGAACTCATTAATGTGGATACGACCGTGATAGCTGATACCGCTATCGCTGCTGTTGTGAAAGCATGGGAAGATAAGGCTTATGCAGCATTTAGAATGATTGGCCTCGAACCGGATGCAGTTGTCTATCATCCCGCTGAAGCCCTTGATGGCACAGAAGCAAGCGTACGTTTTAAACAGACCAACCTCGGCAACCTTATCGCACAGTCTATGCTGGCCGCATCACCCGGGGCCGATGCAGCCGTTTTCAACAGTGGATCTATACGAATTGATGACATGATTGAGGGCGTAGTAACACAGCTGGACATCATCCGGACGCTGCCATTCGGCGGGAAGTTATGCGAAGTTACTCTTACGGGAAATTTGCTGAATCAAATGTTGAATACGGGGAATAGCATCAAGGGACTCGGTGGATACCTGCAAATGAGCACGAACATTTCTTTTGACGGAACAAACTGGCTGTTGAACGGCATACCGCTTGACCAGTCAAAAAATTATACCATAGTGTCCTTAGAATTTTTATTCAGTGGCGCCGAAAAAGGCCTTGAATTTTTAAAAGAGGGCAACCCTGAAATAAAATCGTTAAAGCGATTTGATGATCCAAGCGATGTCCGTACCGACCTGCGGCTGGCTGTAGTCAAATATCTCAGCGGATTGGAGCGAAAGTAAGCATACACGGCAATAATCTTTTAGGTTATGAGTTGTGAATAACTTTAAATAAATTTGAATCAAAAAGAAATATATATGAGAATAAATTCCATGAGTAAACGATTACTAACTGCGGTTATATTTTTAATGATCATTAATGTTTCATGCGCCCCCGCACGACGCAGCATATCTATTGAGGAAGGGTGGGATTTACTTGGAGAGAAAAAAGTAGATTTTGTGCGGTCAACAGATGCCCTGGAGGTACATAGTACGTATAAGTTTACGGCGATCCGTTTTAAAATTGAGAAACGTGAGGTACGGCTAAGTGAGTTGAAAATAACTTTTCAAAACGGCGATAAACTCGAACCTTCCCTGGATGACATACTTCCGGCAGACCAATATAGCCGCGAAATTGAATTGTCGCAGGATGGCAAATTTGTAAATAAAATTGAATTCAAATATCGCACGACGGGAAATATTTTCAAGGGGCGCGCCAATATGCTGGTTTTTGGCAAAAGGTATACCGGGTATTGATTTGAAAGCGCACTAAATATCTTTTTTTGAATGGCACTGTCTTACTGATCCGAATCCTCTTTTCCTCTATTTGCAATCTTATATAACGCGTGTTGTGCAGCGGGGACGATTACAGCAAATTTGTGGGACGGATTTTTTCTATGGTACCCAAATGAAGGATGCGTAATTTAACATAAGCGCCGTATACTTTATGCGGGGAGAAGACTGGTAACCGGTATTATGCTGGTAACTTTTGCATGGCATTTATTTACGTCAGCCATGAGCATTCAATCCTTGCTTCATACGATATACATACCAATCAACAAATTTAGCAACATCTACTTCTACAGGTGCATAGGGACCTGGCCGGTAATGGCTCGACTCAATCCCCCGGAAATTGTTTTCGCACAAATCCCAATCCTGTTCACCCGTTATTCTCCAGAAATCCGTAAGGCGTTCGGGAGTATAGTCGACACCTTCAACGGCATCCCGGTCTACAAGCCACGTTAGATCAATCATCGTGCAGGAAGGACTTACGGGTGTGAGCCTCATGGTCCACATGTAATCGCTAACCGCATCCATCCAGAAGTTTGGATATACTACCAGGCCCAATACGCCAGCGTTAAAGTCCTTGTGATCCCCCATTGGAATAGCAACAGCTTTTCCGTCCAAACTATAACTCAATACGCCGGGCCGGAGGGGATAACGAATTGCAAAATGAAATGAATCATTTTGAAAGTCAACGGTATCAACAGCCAGTCCCTTCGTAAGCCATTCAACCCTGCGCTCAGCAAGAACTTCATCAACAGGTTCTCTTAAATTAGCCCCGATGACAGCATTGCAATATTCAGGATGTGCCGAACCGCAATGATAGCACTCGCGGAAGTTTTCAGCCACCAGTTTCCAGTTGGTTCGTAGTTCATATCTTTTCTTGCAGGCTACTTTTGCCTCGTCTATCCTATAAGGGGTTAAAAACGGGGCATAATCCTGTATGACCTTTTTAAAGCCAGGCGGATTTTCTGCCAGCGAAATAAAAACAAGACCGCAGGCAACCTCTATGTGTACGGGACATAAATTAAATAAAGACCTGTTAAAATCATCCGGCATTAGCCGGGCTTTTAAAAGAGAACCGTCCTTGTCATATACCCATTGGTGATAAGGGCAAATTAATTTCGCGGTATTTCCTTTCTCTTCAACGCAAATTAGCGATCCCCTGTGCCTGCAGGTATTATAATGCGCATATACCTCGCCGTTAGTTCCTCTTATTATGATGATCGAATCGCCGGAAACTTTATAAGTTATGAAATCACCCGCTGCCGGAATTTCTGCAGTAGTGCATACGAACAGCCAGTATTTTTTCCAGATGTTGCCGATCTCCGTTTCGAAAATAGCAGCATCAGTATAGAAGGGTTGTGCGAGGCTCCAACCCGGAGTATAATTTGAAAGAAGCCCTTCGAGCGTCTTGGCATTCATATTAGCACATTAATTATAGCAGGTAAAATTACAAATTACCAAATAAGATGCCGATGAAAAGTTGGCGCCAGTAATTTGAAGACCCGGAAACTTAAAGGCCGGCTTGCATAAATAAGGTAAATGCGGTAGGTTGTTTGTAAAGTCGTGGGGCTAACATACTTCCTTGAAGCTATGGCTGGGAGTATAAAGAAAATTCTATTTCAAAAAGCCCGTCTATGTCGCCGCTTTTAAAGTATTGTCTGTATTAAGAAATGATCATAAGGGACGTTGTTATTATTATTAGTGATGCGGTCTCATGATTCCCGGGCTGCTTGTCATGTTTTAAGAAGGATATGTTTCGCCCTGGTTGAGCGTATCAGCGGGTGTAAAAAATCATTGTGACAAGTTTCACTATATCATTCTCACGAAAGTATCTTTATTGTCATAAACGAATAGGGGTCAATGGAGAACTCTTTCTCAAATTCCAGGTATTTTTCACCGAGCTCAAGTTCTATAAATGAGGAGGCTTCTCTTATTTCCCAGAGATATAATTTTTTATGTACTCCGTGTTGTTGAAATATTTCCGGAAGCATTTCAGGGAGCAGGCCATTCCAGCACGCTACTTCCAGTTTTTCCTTTTCTGTAAGATGGCTATAATTGATTCCGTCACTGGTTTCACAAAATTGCCTTGAGGAAAAGCTTGTGCCTGTTACCAATAAAATTTCCTGTTGTGAGGTGTGCGTTTCCATAATCTTTATTTTAATAGTTAGACATTATACTACCGGGTACGATCTTGTTTTTTGATAAAATATCCTGTTGAATACTTTGGTCAGAAACAATAAATAAAGGATTGGCGCTACAAAAATTACATCTGTTAGGGGAAGATGTCTATGGATTCGATGTAATTAAGTAAACCTAGAAATTTCAAAAAGATTATGGGAATATAGCCAGAGGCTGATGTGTTGGTGTAAATGTAAATAACATTTTTTTAATTTACAAATTACGCGGCAAAAATACGTAAATATACGTACCGGCTTTTTGTATAAAAGGTTGTGTTTTTACGTCTTTTGTATAGAATTAACAAGGGATGCATCCTGTTATCAGCAGGGTGCAATTCTGCTGTCTAATGAGAGGCATTGAAGAATGCAATACGTCTTTGCATGGTAAGAAAGGCTTTACAGGCCATCTAAGAACTGGTAATGTATATAGTCGACAACTGCCGGGAGGCTACCGGTTTGCTCAAATACTTTTAGCTGCCTGTCCGCACCAGTGCCATTTTCAAGCATTTTGTGCACATGGCTTATGGCGTTCCGTATACCCAGCGGAGCGGTCACATCATCAATAAAATCCAGCAGCTCGTAAATAAGCACGCGTGTATTTACCTCAGTTTCTTTTCCAAAATCAATCATGCTTCCTTCAATTCCATAACGTCCTGCACGCCACTTGTTTTCATTGATCAGCACGCGCGGGTAGATAATGAAGTTTAGGTTTTCTGTACGCAGTTTGTACAATTTAGCACAGATCCCCTGGAACAAGGCAGCAATGGTTATGGTTTCCTGCACGGTCATGGGCACATCGCAAATGCGAAATTCAACCGTGTTAAAAAAAGGATGCACCCTAAGGTCCCACCATATCTTCTTTCCATTGTCAATACAATTGGTCTTTACCAAAAGCTTGATATAGTTATCATAAGCCTCTATGCTATCAAAAAAGTCAGGAATACCGGTGCGGGGAAATTTATCAAAGACCTTTGTGCGAAAAGATTTGTAGCCCGTTTGCCTTCCTTCCCAAAAAGGTGAGTTGGTACTTAATGCATAAATGTGGGGTAAAAAATAACGGGCAGAGTTTGCAATATGAATCGCCATTTGCCTGTTTTCCATTCCAACGTGTACATGCAGGCCGAAGATCAGGTTGCTTCTTGCGGCTTCCTGTAGTTCATTTACAATTTCATTATACCTCGCATGATCGGTAATGAGTTGCCGCTCCCAATGGCTGAAGGGATGCGTTCCCGAAGCGCCTACCCAAAAACCAAGGCTGTCAGCTATCCCGCTGATGGTTTTGCGAAGGGTTGCTACATCCACATAGGCTTCATCGATATTCTGGCAGATATCTGTGCCAACCTCTACAACAGCCTGGTGCATCTCTGCTTTTACTTTATCCTTGATGACTTTTTCGCCTTCCTGAACGATCTTTTGCTCATGGCTTTTAAGCTCACGTGTTGCAGGATCTATGACCATGTACTCTTCTTCTATCCCCAATGTAAAATGCTTGTATGAAATTCCGCCCATGATGGTACTGGTTTATTGGTTAAAAAGTCCGTTGATTACTAGGTCGTTTTATCGCCCGGGTCTTGTTAATTTGACCCACACAAGTTCCCCGTTTATTGCGCGCTTTCGACATGCCGAAATCCTGGCTGCGTACCTTGTTTGGCACCTTAATACAATTTTTTTCCGTCAGCGCTTCTCCTCACATATTCTCCCCAGGTCAAATTGTCTTTACCTGGTTCATACGAATGAGCCTTTTCAATTGCAAAAGTTGCCGCGGCTTCCACAACCCAATCAAAATTTTCTTTTCCCACGCTGGTAATTTCCGCATCCGGTGCAGGGTTACAAAAGTCTATAGCATAAGGTACACCATCACGCAGTGCAAGCTCGACTGTATTAAAATCGTATCCCAGGTATTTATTTATTCTCAACACGATATCGGTCATTAATTCTATTCGTTGTGCGCTTGGCTTAAAATCCGCGACATATCTCAAATGATGTGGATTGCGCGGTTCATACGGCATAATATGAACATATTTTCCGCCAATACAATAGCAGCGATAATATTCATCAAATACAATTTCTTCCTGCAGGAGCATTACCAGCTCACCGGTTTCAGCATGTTTGGTGAAAAGGTCGTCTACACCCGTTACCTTGTACACATTTTTCCAGCCGCCTCCAGAAAAGGGCTTCATATATGCCGGAAAGCCTATATAATTAAAAATACTTTGCCAATCCAGCGGGTATGCCAGGTTTGAAAAAGATTGATCGGTAGTGTCGGCCGGCAAATCCTTTGATGGAAGTATTACAGTTTTGGGTACGGGTACATCAATCTTAGTTGCAAGGCAATTATTAAAAAATTTCTCATCTGCACTCCACCAAAAGGGATTATTAATTACAGCGGTTCCACAAAGGGCTGCGTTTTTAAGAAAGGCACGATAAAAAGGAATATCCTGTGATATGCGGTCTATAATTACCGCATACCCGCTACTTTCACCTTGTATCACTTTATTGATGTGCACAGGTTCTGCGGTAATGCCATCTGCATTTTTACTGTTTATCCTTTCAACAAAGGCCTCGGGGAAGCTCCTTTCCTTTCCGAATAAAACGCCAATTTTTTTCATGATTTATTTTTTGAATGATGGATTATAGTGAAGCGAAACCAGTGTTTCCAAATTTATTTTACGAGGCCAATATAGCAAAATTAAATTTCAGAAGCACCATCTTGTTTCCAAAAAAGGTAAACACAACATGACGCAATTTTGAAGGGCATCCACGGGTAACGTGTAATACCAGGGCGCTATAGCCGCCGGTTCCGATTTGTTTTTTTGATCCTATTTTGGTTTATTTTTGAATGTATATGCAATCGGAAAATGTACAGCGCATTCACACGGAAACCAATACCCTCACCTCAGTACTTCTGGGCAGAGACGTAACCCTGAGTATTTTTTTACCCGTATTGCAGCTACCCCTGGAAGAACTCAGCCTCCTGCTGATCAATGACGGGCAGGATCTCGCTGTAATGAATTTCGAAGCTATACTTGGTAGCCTCTATGCTGACCGGCAAATCGACCCTGTTCTTTATGTGGGACTGGGATGTTCGGCTGACAGGAAAAATGAATATGGCACAGCGAAATTTTTGGATTCACGCGGAAGAGGAACCAAGGCTCTTTTATATCACCGTTTCATTTTTGAAGAGCTGTTCCCGTATTTAAAACATCATTACCCTCAATATTCCTTTAAAGACAAATCCTTTTGCGGCTTCTCACTGGGAGGGCTAAGCGCGCTAGACATCGTTTGGAACCATCCTTCAGAATTTACTAATGTCGGCGTATTCAGCGGATCACTGTGGTGGCGTACGGTAAGCCAAAGCGATCCTTCTTTCGATGAATACAATCACCGGATCATGCATATGCAGATAAGAAACGGGGAATATTATCCCTGGCTAAAATTTTTTTTTCAAACGGGCACGCTGGATGAAACGGCAGACAGAAATAAGAACGGGATAATAGATTCAATCGACGACACCCAATCCCTTATTGAGGAGCTTGTTAAGAAGGGATATGATCCGCAAACCGATATTCGCTACCTGGAATTAAAGGATGGCCGGCATAATGTGCCTACATGGGGCAGGGCTTTTCCGGAATTTTTAAAATGGGCCTTTGGTCCTGTTGACAGGCAAAAGACTATATAATGCACCTTCACCGCCTGCCGGATATTGGCGCATCGCTCACTTTCTTTATGACGCTTATCTTACCCGTGCGTTCCATAAAGATCTCTTCTATATTGTCAAGGCTGTTTTGATTAAGTTTTAACCTTACTTCTTCCATAAGGTCTCCGAAACTTATGAGGCATTTTCTTAGGTTTTTATCATTGAGCTTTCCTTCTTTATACAGCGAATATGGAATACCCTTAACAAGATGGCTAAGCAGTTGATTTTTTACACTGATGACCGCTATGACCTTATGCACTGTCACGAGGCATACGGATGCTATTATGGTAGGTAAAAATGGTGAGGCACCCACGATGGCCCTGGTTAAAACTGCACCAAGCATGATGATGATGCAGGTGTCAAAGGCAGTCTCAATACCAAAGACCCTCATGCCTGTAAAACGAATGAGCATTAATGCTATAAAAAAAATGACTATTGCGCGAAGGCTCATTTGCAGTATACTAAGGTCCTGGTCCTGGCCGAAAAGTTCATAGATGAATTGCATAGTAGTTTATTTGGTAGGTGAGTAGTGACGCCAAAATTACGGAAACAATAATGCAGGCGCGGCAGCAGGCAGGAACGCCTATTTAAACTCATCAAAGAAAGGTCCCCGAAATATCCTGGAAAAATGTGATCCATGCAGTATACTACGCGCGGCTACTTTAGCCCGTAATACATTCCCCTGCCTGTGAGTCCGTATTCGTCAAATGTAACAGCAAAGGCTGCTTCTTTAAATGCGCCGATCATTTCATCGGTAGACGTCCTTCTTATTTCATGCCGTTCATCAAATTGTTGTACCCCCTTCCCGCTTATTCCGACTAAGTAATAAAAGTGTAAAATTGAAAATTCGTTCTCCGGGTAGCTGTGGGTCATGCGACAAATTTTGATGCCGTCATTGTCATAGTTGACCATGTCAAGCCTGGATCGATCAGAATTTTCCGGCGTAAGCCATGGTTCAAGGATGACGAGCCCGGGAGAGTTTAAATGGCGGTTGAAACATTTCAATGCAGATATTATTGCTGCAAACGTTTTCAAGTAGCCTATTGAACTGAACAGGCAGGTAATGACGTCGTATTTTTTATTCAAGTCAAATTTGACCATATCATTGACGCTGTACGAACCCTTTGGATTTTTTTGTCTTGCAATGTCAATAAATTTTTCATTGAGGTCTATTCCGTCAATTTGAAAATGCTCATTTAAATATTTATGATGTTCAGCTGTTCCGCAGGCAACGTCCAGGACCGTCTGGCATCCTGGCATTTTTTCCTTTATAATACCCGCTATTTCTCGCGACTCTTTTTTATAGTCTTTGAAACTGTATACGAGGTCATAGATGGCTGAACTTTCGGTGAACATGCAATGGGCTTTTTCTCGGTCCAAATATAGATATTGATGTTTTGATTACCATCTATTCATTAAATTGCCTGCCAACGAATTTACGAAGGGGGTAATCAAAAGTTGCTATTTATCATTTTTTTTGACTTACCAGCTTAACACCATAACTTAACATGATGTTAACCGGCTCGCCGGGTGTATATCTCCAACCGACTGCCTGGTCATAATAACCCACAGTGGCATAGTTGTTATTGGTGATATTGTAGATATTAAAACTAATATTGAATTTCTCAGTGCTATAACTTAATGCGGCGTCAAATAAATTATAAGCGGGCAGAAATTTGGTCTTATCAGAGGATGCGCTTCGTATCCCAGTATATTGATAGCCCATAGCAAATGCCAAACCCTTTAATTTTCCATGAGCTAGCCTATATTGCGACCAAAGGTTAGCGCGATGATCAGGGGTAAGAGGGTTTTTGGTACCGATCACGTTTGGGTCATTATCCTTTGTAACTTTCGCATCAACATATTCGTAATTTGCATTTACCAGTAGTGCTGGTGTAATATTACCTGTCATATCAAAGTCAAGTCCTTTACTTATTACTTGTGCCTTTTGAATATAGAAACCCGGGTGCAGAAGATCTTGTGTCAGCAAATGATTCTTTACAATATTGAATATTGAAAAATCCAAAGCCAGCTTTTTGTTAAATAAGTAACTTTTCATGCCCGTTTCAATATCATATCCAGTGAGCGGTTTAAATAATTTATGGTCGAAATCCATTCCTGGCTGCTCCAGGAAGCATTGATCATATAAGGCGTATACCGATGTGTTGTCTCCAATCAGCCAGGTTAATCCGGCGCGGGGGTTGAATACAGTGTTTTTTTGCTCTTCGGGTAACTCACCGTCTACTTTGAACCTTATAGAAGCATGTGTAAGGTGGCCGGCCAGGGTTATTACCAGTTTCCTTGCAATTTTTATGTGATCCTGGATGTACAACGTAATCCAATGAAAAACGGCTTGTCCATAAGGGTCAAATTTAAAATTCTTTAATGAATCAGGATTAACGTAGTAGTCCGGGCTGGGAAGATATAATCCAAATTTTTTTTCTCCCAGGTTATTCCCGGTTTTACCCTTTGATCCCCCATTTTGGTAGTCAATACCTAGCAGCACTTTGTGTTCGAACATTTTGCCCGTCTGAAATTTTCCATCGAGATAAGCATGCGCCGGGTTGGCATAATTGATATAATGGGTGAACCCGGAATAACGATAAAGGGTGTCATGTGAAACTGGAATTTGATAGTTGGCGTCCAGGGCTTGATGGTCCCACGGGCCATAAACAGATGCAAATTGTGCATTTAAGTGCCAGTTATCGTTAAAATCATGTTTTATTAGTAAGCGATAGTAATTATCAATACCCGTTATGGCATCCGAGGCCGCATCGGCCACAGCAAAATTCCGGGGCAGCGCAAACATCTTTCCATTCAGAGCAGGTAGGTCGTCGTTATTACCCGAGGTTTTCCCGTACATAAAGTTATATTCGGCAGTGAGGGACGTTTTTTTATTAAATTCATAACTTATAGCGGGGCAAATGAAATACCTGATGGCTTTGCCGAATTGAAAGGCCCTTTCCTGCTTATGCACACCGGTATTAAAGCGATAATACAACTTGCCGGACTTTGTTAAAGAACCGCCCAGGTCTGCAGTAAGCCGCATAAGGTTAAAACTTCCGAAAGCCGCATCCACACTTACTATTGGTTCTTTGGTGGGTTGTTTAGTCACATTATTTACATTACCCCCGGGTTGTGAAAGGCTTACTATAAATCCTGCAGGCCCTTTTACAAATTCTATTTTCTCCAGCATGGCAATGTCCTCCTGCTGGTTCCACCAATAACCACCAACACCATTCCGGAATACATTGTAGCTGGCATCGGTACCACGGATGATCAATGAATAATCATTTAACTCGCCATAAGTTTTAGCAAGGCCACTTACATTACGAATGGCCTGTGTCATGGATACAAGGCCCTGGTCGGAGAGTAATTGATGTGGGATCACTGTAATATTTTGGGGTAATTCAATGAGGGGTAAATTGAGATGTAGCGATTCTGAAGGTTTTGTCTCCACATATTTTGAAGATGAATTTCCGGTTACAATTATTTTTTTCAATTCTGAAATTGTCCTGTGAAGTTGTATTTTTAAAAAGACTTTCATATTTTCCTTTACCTCAATTGTTGTATCGATTTCAGTGGTTTCTAATAGAGAAAAATGAAGAGTATAAGTACCTGGTCTTATTTTATTCTTTCCAGCACAGTGGGATCCGAAGCTTGGAATTCACGTGACTTGAAGTCGCGGC
>JADMIO011184579.1_pt1 | contig 96677 bp, 74 predicted proteins | sample 8958161 | NCBI WGS metagenome assembly JADMIO01 (sample SAMN16585339, study PRJNA669376) | soil metagenome | isolation source: Crop rotation soil | place: USA: Cullars Rotation, Alabama | collected 2011
GCCGCGACTTCAAGTCACGTGAATTCCAAGCTTCGGATCCCACTGTGCTGGAAAGCGCTCGGAGGTTTGCAAGCCTGGCGTGGCCTAATCTTGAAATTCACAAAGGGCGCAACGATTCCCGTTGAGCTTCCCTTCTTTCGATCGCTCGGTCGCGACTTCCTCGATCCGCGAATTGGATTTGTGCTTGCCGCATTCGCAATCGCTGGAATCGCCTGGTCAAACATTCGTCGCAATCGCGCGCGGCGGCGGCATGGTCTGCAAACGTTGAGCGCGGTGTCCCTGGTCACGCGCATCCTTGTGCCTTCCGTCGTCGTGGTTGGTTTCATCTTTCTGATGAACAAAGCCGGCGGCGTGCCGATTCCGGTAATTTTTCTGCTCGCGGTCGCTTTGGCCGGAGCATTTCTAACTGCAAACACAACTTTCGGACGTTATCTCTACGCGATCGGGGGCAATCCAGACGCGGCGAGACTGTCTGGCATCAACCTGAAGCGTTACGTGCTCGCGGCGTTCTGTCTGATGGGCGCGCTGGCGGGACTCGCTTCGATCCTGCACACGGCGCGCGTCGGCAGTGGTTCTCCTGATGCAGGGACGCTGATGGAACTTGACGCTATTGCTTCGTGCGTCATCGGCGGCACAAGTTTGATGGGCGGCCGCGGCACTGTGTTTGGAGCGGTGCTCGGCGCACTGATTCTCGCGAGCCTCGACAACGGCATGTCTCTTTTGAACGTCGAGAATTGGGCGCAGTACGTAGTCAAAGGCGGAGTGCTGGTGGCGGCCGTCGGGTTCGACATGTTTGGACGAAGGAAAGGTTAGTTTGTCAGCGACCTCGTCAAAACATTTTGTCTGCGCCGTGGATCTGGGCGGGACGAATTTACGCGCCGCAAACGTTGACAATGAAGGTCACATTCACGAACACGTCAAAGTCACGACTCCTGAAACAGACAAAGCTGAAGACATCGTCAATGCGATCGCGTCCGCGGTGGCTCAATGCAATCACGGCGACCAAATCGAAAGTGTTTCCGTCGTCGTGCCCGGCTCCGTCCATCGCGAAACCGGAGTAATCGTTAACGCTCCCAATGTTCCCGCCATCGTTAACTTCAAACTTGCCGAAGCTCTCCAGGCCAAACTTCAGCATGCGATCATGCTTGAAAACGACGCGAACGCCGCCGCGGTCGGAGAAATGTGGCAGGGCGCGGCGCGCGACTGTCGCACAATAGTCTGCCTGACTCTGGGCACTGGCGTTGGCAGTGGCGTCATTCTCGACGGCGAGCTTTGGCGCGGCATTGATGGCACCGCCGGCGAAATCGGTCATACCAGCGTCGATCCGTTCGGCGGCGTGAAGTGCAAATGCGGCAACGTGGGATGCCTCGAAGTTTGTGCTTCAGCGACTGCAATTGTTCGCATGGCCCGCGAAGGATTACCGGCTTATCCGGAATCAGCATTGATGAAGATAGCGGACGGCGAATTGACTGCCGCTGCTGTCGCGACAGTGGCGAGCGATGGGGATGAATTCGCGCAAGGAGTATTCAAACGCGTCGGCACCTATCTGGGCATCGCCGCAGCGAACATCGTTAATACCCTTAATCCCGAAATCATCGTGATCGGCGGCGGCGTGTCAGCCGCGTTTGATCTGTTCGCTCCGGTGACACGTGAAGAGATGCTCAGGCGCGCCTTTCCGGTTCCGGCAAAGCGTTGCCAACTCGTGCGTGCCGCTTGCGGCGACGATGCGGGATTGTTAGGAGCAGCGCGCTTGGGATTTGGAAGGCGATGATTGCGCACGACTCTGATTTTGCTTTCCGTGACCTATACTAAAAGCGCGTCACTGCCGGACTTCAAATGCCCTACCTGATTATTCACGGACACTTCTATCAACCGCCGCGCGAAAATCCGTGGACAGACATCGTCGAACAGCAACCAAGCGCGACGCCGTTTCACGATTGGAACGAGCGCATCCATGCCGAGTGCTATCAGCCGAATAGTTCAGCGGTCGTCTCTGATACACAGGGCGGCGAATCTCACGTCGTCAACAACTACGCGCACATCAGTTTTAATTTTGGGCCGACGCTGCTGAGCTGGTTGCAGCAAAACCATTCGGGCACCTACGACTCGATCATCGAAGCCGATCGCGACAGTGCCGCGAATCGCCACGGTCACGGTGACGCAATCGCGCAGGCCTACGGTCATGCGATTCTGCCGCTTTGTAACGATCGTGACCTGCGCACGCAGATTCGCTGGGGGCTCGCGGATTTTCGTTTTCGATTTGGGCGCGAAGCGGAAAGCATTTGGCTGCCGGAAACTGCCTGCAACGATCACGTGTTGTCGGCGTTGATCGATGAAGGCTTGCGTTACGTTATTCTGGCGCCGCATCAGGCCGCGCGTGTCGGCACCCGGAGCGATGGCGATGAAGTCAGTACCGCAAGCGGTAGCGAACGGGTCAAAGACTCGACCAATGACTGGCATTCAGTCGTCGCAGAGAACTTAGACACAAGCATTCCTTACCGCTACATCGATCGCGACGATCCGGCCAGGTCAATCGCGGTGTTCTTTTATGATGGGCGCACATCTCGCGCGATTGCGTTCGAGAATCTTCTGCGTTCGAGCAAAGACCTCGTCGATGCTTTCACGCGTGCAGTTGATAACAGAGAGATGCTCAACGTCGCGACCGACGGCGAAACGTACGGGCATCACTTCAAATTCGGCGACCTGTGCCTGGCCCATGCGCTGACGCGTGAAGCGCCTGAACGTGGGTTCACAATCACGAACTACGGCGAGTACCTCGACCACCACCCGGCCGCGTTAGAGGTTGAGCTCAATAACGGACCGGATGGCCAGGGTACGTCATGGAGTTGTCCTCACGGAGTCGGCCGCTGGGCGCGCGATTGCGGCTGCGAAACCGGTGGCGAACAAGGCTGGAATCAGGAGTGGCGCAAGCCCTTGCGGCAAGCGCTTGATTTTCTGCGCGACGTAAACATCCAGTATTTCGAAGCCACGCGTGGTCGTCTGTTCACATTTCCATGGCTGGCGCGCGATGACAGCATTGCGCTTATTCTCGATCCGCATTTCTCGCGCGAGGAGTTTCTGTACGAACATGCCGGCCGATGGCCGACAGCCGATGAGCAACGAGAGGCGTTAACATATCTGGAACTGCAGCGCATGCTGATACTGATGTATACGAGTTGCGGCTGGTTCTTTAACGACATTTCCGGAATCGAAACGATCCAGATTTTGAGGTACGCCGCGCGCGCGATCGATTTGATGGATCAATTGCGTCTGCCGTCTCCGCGCGAAAGATTTTTGGAGATACTTTCAGAAGCCAAAAGCAATCGAGCGGGAATGGGAACGGGCGCGGACATTTTTCGGATGTTTGCTGAGACTTCAAACCCAGCGCTCAAAGAGCGGAAATTGGCACGAGAAGCTATCCTGAAGTAACCAGGCAACGAGCCAGCGAAGCTGGCGGCAGAGTTTAGCCCAGGGTGAAGCGAGCGTAGCGAGCGGAACCCTGGGATGAGATCCAATCTGATTTATAGCCCGCTTTGGCGGGCGACAGAATGTATGCGCCGCACCAGTAAAGGAAAATCAATACCGGCGGATCGCCCTCAGACGAAACGCGCCAACCTGACCGGCAAGGATGCCGGCGCCCCGCAGGCAAGGATGCCTGCGCTCCGAACTTTCTCTCCAACGCTCGGCGATCTTGACCTGCATCTTTTTGGCGAAGGTAAGCACCTCCGCGTCTACGACAAACTCGGCGCGCACGCGATCACTCACGAAGGCAAGCGCGGGGTTTCATTCGCCGTGTGGGCGCCCGCCGCCGATCGCGTCAGTGTGGTTGGCAATTTCAATGGATGGAACGTCGCCAGGAACCCGATGCGGCGGCTCGGCAAATCGGGAGTGTGGGAACTCTTCATTCCCGGCCTGCGCGAAGGCGAGCTTTATAAGTATGCGATCGAGACCGCCGGCCATGAAATCTTCAAAGCCGATCCGTACGCCTTCATGATGCAAGTGCCGCCCGACACTTCTTCAGTCGTTTTCAAATCGCGCTACAAATTCCGCGACCGCGCATGGATTGCCAAACGAACTGAGCGAGAACCGTGGCGCGAAGCGCTGTCTATTTACGAAGTGCACTTCGGATCGTGGCGGCGCGTCCTCGAAGAAGACAATCGACCGATGACCTATCGCGAGATGGCGCCGCTGCTGGCTGACTATGTAATCCAAAACGGCTTCACGCATGTCGAATTCCTCCCGCTGAAAGAGCATCCTTACGGTCCGTCGTGGGGTTATCAAGTCAGCGCTTATTACGCTCCTTCAGCACGTTACGGCACGCCTGATGATTTTCGTTTTCTGGTCGACCATCTCCACCAGATGGGCATTGGTGTGATCATGGATTGGGTGCCGGCGCACTTTCCGAAAGACGCGTTCGCGCTTGGCCGCTTCGACGGCACCGCGCTTTACGAGCACCTCGATCCGCGCAAGGGCGAGCATCCTGACTGGGGCACATACATTTTCAATTACGGACGTAACGAAGTCCGGAACTTTCTGATCGCCAATGCGCTTTACTGGCTGCGCGAGTTTCATCTGGACGGATTGCGTGTCGATGCAGTGGCTTCAATGCTCTATCTCGATTACAGCCGCAAAGAAGGCGAATGGGTGCCGAACGAATTTGGCGGCCGCGAAAATCTCGAAGCCATCTCGTTATTGAAAGAGCTGAACGAAGTCACGCATCGCGAATGTCCGGGCACTTTGATGATTGCGGAAGAGTCAACCGCATGGCCGCAGGTCACCGCGCCGGTTTACACAGGCGGCCTCGGCTTTGATTTCAAATGGAACATGGGCTGGATGCACGACACGCTTTCATACTTTCAGATGGACACGCTTTTTCGCGGCGGCAATCACAACGCGCTGACTTTTGGTCTGCTGTACGCATCGAGCGAAAATTTTATTTTGCCCTTCTCGCACGATGAAGTCGTGCACATGAAAGGCGCGCTGCTGAACAAAATGCCGGGCGACGAGTGGCAGAAGTTCTCGAATCTGCGCGGGCTGTATGGCTACATGTGGGCGCATCCCGGCAAGAAGCTTTTGTTCATGGGCGGTGAGTTCGGGCAGTGGCGCGAATGGACAGAAGAAGAGAGTGTGGATTGGCACCTTTTGGAAAAGCCAACTCACGAAGGCGTTCTGGCGCTGATCAATGATCTGAACGCGCTTTATCAGAAGCACGCCGCACTATCGGAAGCTGACACGGACGCGGCCGGTTTCAGTTGGATCGAAGTCGATAATGCTGCTGAAAATGTGATCGCCTTTCGCCGCATCGCGCCTTCGACAGGTAAGGAAATCATCTGCGTCTGCAACTTCTCGCCGTTGATTCGAGAAGGTCACCGCATCGGGCTTCCGCGAAAAGGAACCTACAAGCAGATCCTGAATACTGATCACGAAAAATACTGTGGCGGCGGATTTGGAGTCGTGAAAAGCATGCGCGCCCAGAAGAAACCCTGGCATGGCCTGGAGTATTCAGCGGCAATCACGCTGCCGCCGTTGGCGACGTTGTGGTTTGAGGTGCCAACCGCTCAGTCGGCGACTCGCAGATCGAAAGTCGGGTCACCATCGACTAAAGTGAGGCGCACATCTCGCTGATTGTTGAGCGCCACGAGATCTGCACGCTTCCCTTCCTCAATCGATCCGCAATCGCTGTCAATTCCCAAAAGTCGCGCCGGATTTAGTGAAGCCATGCGCGCGACGTCGCATTCAGAAGCGCCCAGCGACAGCATCATCTTCACCGCGTCGAGCATTGTGATGACTGATCCGGCGATGTTGCCGCGCGCATTGCTCGTGCGGCCTTTCTCAACCGAAATTCTCTCGCCCCAGATTTCGTAGTCGCCGTCGCCTTGACCAGTCGCGGCGATGGCATCGCTAATCAAAGCCATTCGCGACGGCGTCACGCAGCGCAGCAGAACCTTCAACATCATCGGATCGAGATGCACACCGTCGGCGATCAGATCGAGACTGACGCCGTCATTCAACAAGCCCCAACCCACCGGTCCCGGCGCGCGATGATGGAGCGGCGACATCGCGTTCATGAAGTGCGTCATGTGGTGCGCGCCGGCGTCTCTGGCTTTGTCGAGAACGTCAGGCGTCGCGCGCGTGTGCCCAATCGAGATAATCCAACCGCGCTGCCGCAGTTCGCGAATCAAATCGATTCCGCCGTCAATTTCCGGGGCGAGAGTGATCATGTGCACCGCAGGGGTACGCCGGCCTCCGGTTCGCGATTCGTCGCTCGCGATCAGCGGAAGTTCATCAAGATCGGCAAGCGTCTTGAATGTGCAAAAATATTCGCGGTGAAGCGCCCCGCACTGCTCGCTGTTAACGAATGGCCCTTCGTAGTGAACGCCGAGCACCCGCGCGCGTGGCACAGCCTTTAGTCTGTGCGTATCCGCTAAGTCACCGACTGAGGCCTGTGCCATAGCTTCTTCAATCGCCCTGACAGCTCGCGCGTAATCCGCGGGCGGTCCCGGCACGAGCGTCGGCAACCAGGCAGTCACCCCTTTGCCCGCAAGAAACTCAGACACACGACGCAAGTCTTCGGCGGTCGCGTTGTTCACATCTACGCCAACTGCGCCATGAATGTGCAGATCGATGAAGCCCGGAAAGAGCGTCTCACCTTCCAGATCGAAAACGTTATCGGCGTCGAAGGCCAGGGACGTATCCGCGGAAATCTTCGCGATGTGTTCGTTCTCAATCAAGAGGGCGCCCGACTCAAGAACCTGTTCAGGCAGGACGATGCGGGCGTTGCGAAGTAGGGTGCGCACAGAAAATGTTCGCGAGGTTTGCGGCGGCGTTTACTTAATTTTTTGAGATCCGTCTGCCGCAAACGTTCGGCATTGTATCACTTCGATCAATTTAGCCTGCGGAAAGAAAAATGCCCGCAACACCGTAGCGCTGCGGGCATATAAAGCAAATTCAGTTGATGTTTAGAACGTGACCTTCGCGCCGAACTGCATGGTGCGCGGGTCTCTCACTGAATTGATGATTCCGAACAACGACGACGTCACGTTGGTGCTTGCGATGCCGCGGAAGTTCGTGTGATTGAAAATATTGAAGACCTCGGCGCGTAACTGGAAACCATAGCGACCGTCTGATCCGAACCGCAGGTTTTTCGTCATCGTGAAATCTACACGCTTGGTCGGCGGCCCCATGATAATTCCGCGGCCGGCGTTTCCCGGAGTGTTCGACACGATAGTGCCGACGGGCGGATTCTGCTGGAAGCACGCCGTGTTGAACCACTGCTGCTGCGTGTGCGGCGCATTGGCGTTTGGATCGCAGAGGAGGTTCGGCCGGCCGGTCGGATTGGCAACCAGGAAGCCGAGTCCCGCGGGATCATAGTTTGAAGTGGCCGGACTGAACGGCAAGCCGGAGTTATAAGTCGCGATTCCGGAAGCTTGCCAGCCGCCCAGCGCTTTGCCTACGAATCCGTGCTGCGCTTTGAAGAAAGGCAGTTCGTAAATGTAATTCACGACCAGAACGTGACGGCGATCCAGCGTTGCCCGCTGTTTCTCAGCACCAATGTCGTAGGTGTCTTGCGGCGCCGTGGTGCGATCGTTCGGGCTGTCAGTCAGGTTCTTGGCCCAGGTGTAAGAAAGATTAACCTGCGACGCGCCTGAGAAGCGTCTTTGCGCGGCAACTTGAAGACTGTGATAGCTCGAGTTGTAGCGCGGCTGAATTTGAACCACCGACAGGTAGCCGCGGAAGGGTCGCAGTTGATCGAGGATGCGCGTGTCGGTAAACAACGTCGCGCCCACGACGTTCGGATTGCCCTGTGCCGCCGTCACGGTGCTGCTGTTGCGGAAGGCATAGCCCGCCGGTTGGCAGCGAACCAGCGCCGGCGCAGGCGTCTGCGCGTAAAAACCAGTGCCCGGCGCGCAGAAAGAATTGCGCGCTAAACCAGCCGGCAGATCATTCAATTCAGTCAAGCCGATCAGGTGCGTTCCCTTGGAACCGAAGTAACCCACCGTGAACAGTGTCTTTTGTCCCATCTGATGCTGGAAGTCCAACTGCCAGTGTTGCATGTATGGCGTGTGGAAATCCGGTTGGATGGCACGAAGACTTTGCAGAGCCGTGGAAACGGCAAAGGCGCCGACGGGATTATCCAGGCGTGTGTTTGAAACCGTGAGCGTCTCCTGGTACGGAGGATTAGTTCCGATGTTCTGGAGGTACGTTCCGTTTAGCACCTGCTCATGATAGATCCCGTAGCCCATGCGGACCGAAGTCGTTCCCTTACCGAATGGATCCCACGCGATTCCAAAGCGCGGCGCGAAGTCGCGCTTGTTGACTTCGACAACGTACTTGCCAAAGGGCGACACCTGCGGAGTGCAGTTGAACGCCGCCGGGCCGGTGGTGAAATTCTGCGAGTTGACGATGATGCCATTGCAGAAGTTTCCAGTGCCGGCCACCCGGGTGCCGTCGCCGCGCACCTGGGGCGCTTGCGCTGCATTGAAGAACGATGGATCGAAATTCGACAACCGGCCATTTTGGTCATAGGGCGGTCCGAAGTACGAGTAACGGACGCCGTAATACAAAGTCAGATTGCGACGCATGCGCCACTCATCCTGCGCGAAAGCCTCGAAAGTTTTCTGGCGCAGGTCGCCGGTGTAATCAAAGTGCGCCTGGCTGAAAGTCGTAACGTTGCCGACCAGGAAATTCGCGAACCGCTGCAAGTTCTGATTCACGGTGTTCGAAGTGACGCCGGTTGCCACCGTGCCGCTAAACGCGCTGAACAGGCCTTCGTTGTTGCCCGCGAGAGCGTTTTCGTTCTTGCGGTACTGCGAAAAAGTGACGCCGTACTTGGTCGTGTGATTACCAAACAGCCTTGTCAGCGTGCCGCTGTAATTCCGCTTGTAAGAGAAATTGTCATAGGGACCAAAACTGCTTAACCAGGTGAACCCGTTCGCTGTCTGGTTGGCAGTTGCGTTGTTGCCGATTGAAGGATTGCGGTCACGCTGATTCGGAAACGGCAGCGCGATCGGCGAGACAAAATTCTCGAGAGAAATCAACCCCACGTTGTGGCTCAGGATTGCGCCATAGCCGTAGTTGAAACGCCCTTCGAGGATCGTTTTTGTTCCCCACGAGTAGATCGTCTGGAACGTGTGGGTCTTCCCCGGCGAATTAGTTTCGGTCGTGGCCACGTTAGGAAGGGCCGCGCCGTTCGAGAACAGGGACTGCGCGTCCACCGTGGGAATTTTGTCGTTCTGATAACGATATCCCATCGACCAGTGGTCATTGAACGAATGATCGAGCTTGATCACCCACTGATGAAAGTCTGCGATGTTCGCAAGTGCTGAAGTCAGCAGGTACGGATTTGCCGCCGTGCCCGCGTTTGGCAGCGGCAGCCGGTTGTAGACGTTCGTGACGTATGAAGCTGCGGCCGGGCTGCGGAAACTATCCGGAATCGGAGTGCCCGCCGGCAAGACGAACGCGCCGGTGCAATTTGCTTCGCCGAGCGCCGGCCGGTTAATGCAGACCGGTATCGGGAAGATGCCCAGTCTGACGTTCGCGTCCGGAACGGTCACCGTCGAGGCTGAGCTGAACCTGCGATCTTTTCGGTTTTCGTTCGACAGGAAAAAGAACGTCCGATGTCCGCGCAGCAAACCGTCGCCGCCTTCGCCGAACTTCGGCAGGTACACAGGTCCGCCCAAAGTGAAGCCATAGTTGTTGTAGCGAAACGGCGGGCGCTTGGCTTTGCCGTTTGTGTCGCGCCCAAAGGGCGGATTGGGCGTCGCATTAATCAGAAAGTTATTCGCGTTGAAGGCTTCGTTGCGAATGAACTCGAATACGCTGCCGTGGAATTTGCTTGATCCTGAACGCGTGACGATGTTGACCTGACCGCCACCGCTGCGACCCGATTCAGCCGGGAACAAGCTGCGCAGGACTTTGAATTCGCCGATCGAGTCGACACTCGGATACGCCTGAATCGTGATGTTCGAGCCGCGATCCGTGATGTCGGCGCCGTCTACGGTGAAGGTGTTCTGGCTGCTGCGCGCGCCGTTCACCGCGATGTTGATCGTATTTGCCTGGCCGTCGGGATTCGTCGTGCCGACGTAAACCTGATCGGAGAGATCGTTCGAAACGCCGGGCGCGAGTGTGACGAGCTGAACCCAATTGCGATTGTTGAGCGAGAGTTCCTTTGCTTGATCGCCGTTGATGACGGACGCCGATGTCGGCGTCGTTAACTCGACAGTCAAGGGTGAAGCAGTGACGTTGACCGTCTCAGTAACGTCACCCGTTTGCAGAGTCGCATCCAGTGTCCGACGCTGTCCGACATCGACCTTCACGTTGTTGGAAAGACTCTTCTTAAAACCGGCCAACTCGACCGTCACATCGTAAACGCCCGCCGGTACGTTCGGCACGGCATAGAAGCCTTCCTCGTTAGTCGTGACGGTCCGCACCACGACTTTCTTCTCAACGTCGGTCACCGTAACGGTGGCATTGGCGACTACGGCGCCGTTAACGTCCGTTACAGTGCCGTTAATATTGCCGGTCGTTTCTTGCGCGAACGCGGTCGTCACGACAAACAGACAGATTGCGACCATTGAGATCGCTGTGCGTACAAAATGAAAATGTCGCATAAGGGGATCCTCTCGATCTGGTTTGATTGTTGGGTTAATGATTCGTCCTCAGAAAAACTTCGAACGCCTCTGGCATGAACACAAAAACTTTAAGCAAGTAACGGGCCGCCACCGTCGCAAATTCCCACTGCGTTTACACGCATGCGATCCTGAAGCAACACCGAAAATGCAGACTCGCAACGCGGCGGCTTCACCATCACTGAGCGGCTCGCAAAGAGTCGCATGCTGACCCGGTTGACGGCTGGGTGACCCTGCTAACTGACTCCGGCGCAGCATTTTATGCGACGTGTCAACTACAACAAAAGCGAAAAGAACTTATTCAATGGATAACAATCTGTGATACAGGCCGCCGCCGGAAGCAAACTGAGTCGTTGTATCAAACTGAGGCGAGCCGCCCAATGCGTAGAGCCGACGGCCGGAGTGATCGTCCAGAATAATGGATCGCCTACAGTTTTTCGGAGGGGCGCAGTTAAGGCCGCGGGCCGCCCCGGGAATCACGATTCGTGTTGAGATGCATAAGCAGAATCAGCTTGACGCGTTCGAACTTCCCGATATACTGCCGCCGCATTCCGGCGCAGGCTCGTCAACACGGAGCGGTATCTCGCGCCGAACAATCACACAACTTGGGTTCATTATGCGGAAGGAGTCTCCCCTATGCGAAAACTTGCTTACCTGCTTGCTTCGTCTTTCATCTTCATTGTATTGACCGCCACCGCCGCGTTTGCGCAAGGCACAACCTCGCGCGTGACCGGCGTCGTGCTCGACAACGCCGGCGCATCTGTCGCGGGCGCGACCGTCACTCTCACGAACGAGGGTACCGGCATTGCCCTGACTGCAGAAACCAGCGACAGCGTAACTTATACGTTCGATCTGATCCAGGTCGGAACTTACACCGTCACTGTCGAGAAGACGGGCTTCAAGAAATTTCAGTCGGTGCACAACCTGGTGAATGTTAACCAGCCGGCCACAGTGAACGCGGCGCTTGACGTCGGCGACGTCAACGAAGTCGTGCAAGTCACATCAGCGCAAGAGACGGTGCAGACCAGCACGTCGGGCAATATCGGCACGACGATCGAAGAGCGCGAGCTGACGGATTTGCCGATCGTCGGCACGCGCGGACGCAATCCGCTTGACCTCTTGAACATTCAGCCAGGCGTTGTTTTTGGCGGCAATACCGGCGGCGCCGTGAATGTGCATGGCTCGCGCGATCGCGCCTTTAACTTCACGCTCGACGGAATCGACATCAACGAATCAACGTCCGGCGGATCGAATTTCACTCCGTTGCGGCCCAACCCTGATTCGATCTCGCAGGTGCAGATCGTAACCAGCAACTTCACCGCGGAACTCGGCGCAGCAGCGGCGCGCAGGTCAGCATGATCACGCGTTCCGGCACGAATGACTTTCACGGCACGGCATTCGAGTTTTATCGAACCCCGCGATTCGAAGCCAAGGCCTATACCAACACGATAAATAATCTTGCCAAAGATCAGTTCGTGCAGCACATCTTTGGCGGCAGCGTCGGGGGACCAATCATAAAGAACAAATTGTTCTTCTTTACGAACCTGCAACTGCTGCGCGCGTACGACACGGCGTTAGTGACGCGCACGGTGCTGACTGCGCAGGCGCGCCAGGGTCTGTTTCGTTATGTGATTGGCCGGGCAAATGCGCCGGCAGGAACCGGAAATGCAGCCGTCAACAACGCCGGCGCGGTAGTGCTGCCGAATTGCGCCGGCTCTCCACCAGCGCCGCAGCCATGCCTCTCGTCTTATAACATCGTTGCGAACACGCCCGGATCGGTGGCGACCCCGGCTTTGGATCCGGGACTGCTGGCGATCCTCAACGCGATGCCGCTGCCGAACAATTTTACGGTTGGAGACGGACTGAACACCGCCGGCTTCAATTTCGGATCGCCACAGCATGAGAAGCAGTATGACTTCGTGATGAAGTTTGATTACACGCTGAACCAGAAGAATGCGATTTACGTGCGTTATGCGCGTGGTCGCCAAAACAGTTTGGGCGACTCGGCTAACGGCGGCCGCCCAATCTTTCCTGGTACGCCGAATTTCGTGGACACTTTCCGCAGTCCGGATAATACGGCGATCAATTGGCGTTGGTCGCCGACTTCGAGCCTGGTGAACGAATTCATCTTTGGCATCAGCCGCTTCGGGTTCAGTTTTCTAACGCCTGAACCAGATCCCGCGATCCTGTTCGCCTCGTTTCCGATCGAAACCAACGTCACCATACCCGCGCCCAACACAAACTTCTCGTACAACGCGCGCGGCGTCAGGACGCTGCAGTACATCGACAATCTGACTTACATTCACGGCTCGCACACATTTAAAGGCGGCATCAACTTTCGCTTCGGCCGCCATTTTGACGATCGGTCAAACGTGGCCGGCGCCGCGATTGAACCTACTGTCACTTTCGGCAGCGGAACCGGCTTTACCGGTTTTAATTTGCCGTCGTCCGGAACGAACAGCATCAATGCAAACGACCTGACGCGCTTGCAGAATGTGATCAATGATCTGGTCGGTCGCGTGGGAAGCGTATCGCAGGCGTTCGTTTCTGATCCCGGCAACACAAACGCTTTCGCCCCAGCCGGCACGAGGTGGCTTAACCGGGCCACATATCCCGAACTCGACTTTTTACTTCCAGGACAACTGGCGACTGCGCCCGAACCTGGTTTTGGATTTAGGCCTGCGTTGGGAAGCGAAGCTCCATCCAAGTGTCGACGGCCGGCCAATCCTGGTTCCGGATCAACCCGTAAGAATCGGGGCGCCGCCCTCAAGCACACTACGGTGGGTTGAAGGCGACGTGTTCAAAAACGACCTTCGCAAGTTTCTGCCTTCGGTAGGTTTCGCCTGGGACCCATTCAAGAGCGGCAGAACGTCAATTCGCGGCAACTATCGAATTGCCTCTGATCGCATCGCAACCTTTTTGTTCGGCTCGTCGATTTTCCAGAGCACGCCGGGCAACAACGTGGGCGTAACAAACTCAAATTTCGGCCAGGCGGGCGGATTGTATCGCAACGTTGGGCCGGTGATCGCGGCCTTGGTGCCCACGACAACACCAAACGCGCTGCGTCAGCCGCCGGCATTCGGCACCGGCTCAATCAGCGTCGTCGATCCCGATCTGCAGTTCCCGCAGATCCACGAGTGGGCCCTGAGTTTCCAGAGAGAGATTACGAGAAACAATGTGATCGAGGTGAACTACATCGGTAAGCATGGAGTTCATCTGCTCGGCGGCTACAACGTAAACCAGGTACGAATTTTCGATCGCGCGCCGGGCTTTACGGAAAGCTTCCTTGATGCCTTCAATACATTGCGCGCGAATGCCGCGAACAACAGTCCGCTCATCAATGCTTTGATGACCGGCAATGCCGCAAACAACAACGGCTCAGCGCGTTTCCGCGCGCTGGTTACGCAGAACACGATCAACCAGGGCAACGTAGCGTCAACCGCCGTGACGGTGTCGCAGCGAACCTGCCAGGCGGCGGATGTCACTGCCGGCGTTTGTACGAACGCGCAAATCGGGACGCGGCTGGTGAGCCTCGGCGGTTTTGACACGTTCCTGCAACCGTACCCGCAGTTCACCGGCGGCCTGAATGTTTTCGATAGCAACGACTATTCGAACTACAAAGCGCTCGAGCTGATCTTCAGGCGGCGATTTGCGGGCGGCTACAGCTATCAACTCGCTTACACGTTGTCGCTTTCGAAGGACAATCGTTCGTGGGATCCATCCTTGAGCACGGTGTCTACCGGATCGGTGCAAGCGGCTTCGAGCACGCCTTTCGATTTGCGCGACCGGCATCTGAACTACGCGTGGTCCGATTTCGATCGCCGCCATGTGTTTCAGGGCACCTGGGTCTACGAAATGCCGTTCGGCAAAGGCCGGCGCTGGCTCAATGACAGCAAGCTGGTCGATCACGTATTGGGCGGTTGGCAAGTCTCGGGGACGATAATTTCAGCGTCGGGGCGTCCTTTCACGGTCTCCGGGCCTGAACACTGTCAGCAACGTGGTGCAATCGACATCGGACTGCAACGATTGTTCGCGGCACCTCGGCTCGTTGGTGCTTGAGACTGGCAGGAACTTCTGGTTCGATGCGGCCGCGCGCGCAAAGTTCACGCAACCAGCGCCGGGATCCATCGGCAACACGGGCCGCAATTACTTCATCGCGCCGAACTACAACCAGGTTGATATGTCGTTCCTGAAGAAGTTTCGGTTTACGGAAAACGTCAGCTTTGATTTGCGCGCTGACGTTCGGAACATCTTCAATCACCCTTCATTCGACAACCCGACGGCGCTTTTCACCTCGTCGATCTTCGGTCGAATCAATGACAGCGTGACGAACACCGCGCGCAGAATTCAGTTCGCCGGAAAGCTTTACTTCTAGCGCGGGGAATCAACGCTGAAAAAAACTGGGCGCGCCTTCGTTAAGAGGACGCGCCCAGATTTGTTTTGTGTGGGGAGGGTTACGCCGCCGCTCCCGATGCGGAATTTTCGCTCGGAACGAAAGCTTCCTGCACGCCACTCAAAAAGTGCCACAACGCTTGCGCCGCGTTGCCGGCCGCGGCAATGACGGCTTCACGAGCTTCTTCCGAATCACAAGTTTCAGCGAGAAGGTCCCGCTCGGTCTGGCGGTGCCATTCGTCCGCTGATTCGTGGACGGTGAAGAATGAAACGGCGCGGCTGTCTTTGATGCCGTAGTATTCGGCCAAGCCCTTTCGTTTCGTTTGCGCGACTTCAGGAATCTGCGACTCATACGCGTAAAGCGCAGCAACGCCGCAACGATAATCGTCGCTCTGCGTCAAAGCCTTCAGTTGCTTCACAGATTCAACGGTCGATGGCAGAAGCTCAGCCGTCTTAACTTCTTCGCGCGACACGCCCAAGCCTTCGGCGAACCGCAGCCACAGCTCCGGATGATTTTCCTCGCCGCGCTCTTCTTCGATCAGATTATCCAGGAGCATCTGCCGGATCGCGACGTCGTCACAATGCGAATGCGTCGCGCTGACATACGTCGGAAATGCTTTGACGTGCGCGTAATACTGTTTGGCATATTCGCGAAGCACGTTTAGATCGAGCTTGCCTTCGCTCCAAAGTTGATAAAACGGATGAGCCAGCATTGCCCGCTCGTTGATTGCGCGATCCAGGCAAGCCGCAAAATCGTTACTTGTCGTCATTTCTTCCTCCGAATTGTTGAGATACCGTAGCTTACTTCCAACTGCATGAATACGTCACGCCCCGCGATTTCGCGATTTCGGTGAAGCGATCCTCGTAAGGTTTCGCATACTGTTCGACGAGGTGCTTGATTTTGTTAAAGAGCCGGCAATTGAAGCTCTCTTTCGCCACGCGATCGCGCAGGTAAAGCATCGCGTTGGCCTCGCCCCAGTACTCGCGGTCTTCCCAAATCTCGACCGGGTTACCACCCATCTCTTTCGCCAGCTCGAGCAGCCGCGGATCGTTCGCGTTGTGGCCGTTGCTCAAAAAAATCTTGTTGTAGACCGGCACAAGTTTGAGTTGCAGCTTGTACAGCGACTCAGGCGTTTCCGCGATTTTCATCACGTGGCCGAACTCGTGCGCCATCTTTGTCGCCGCCAAAACGTTGCGGCTGATCAGTTGGCGCGACTCGTACGGTGCGAGCGAGTTCATCACCGGATAGTAAATTGAACTCGGATAACCCTCGTCGATTCGGTTGCCCAAAAAAATCGTCGCCGCAATCAGCTCGCCTTTGTCGTTCCATTTGTAATTTCCGGTGCCGGCTCCGTGCTTGTTCTCAGCTGAGATGGTAATCGTGATCGTCAGGTGCGGATGCTTCGCGTATAACTCCCACTGCGCGCGGCCGATGTCCGCCGCCAGAAATTCGTTCTTCCATTCGGCGTAGCGCTTCTCGTAACGCAGGTCGACGATTTCCTTCAAGCCCGGCCCACTCAGATCCTCGTCCGAAATGGCGGCGGTGGACGCGCGCGAGTTTTTGCTTTCAGTTTTCGCGGACGACCGAACCAACGAAAAATTCGCGAGGCAAACGACTGCCACGATTATCAACACCGGAGTGATCAGCCGAATTGTCATTAGAACGTCCTCCTGAGTTGGCTCGCCAAAAAAAGTGTTTCGACTAGTAATGGAGGATCGAGGATATGTCAACAAAAATTGTCCGACATTTATGTCGCGAAGGGCGGCTTGCAATCCGAAAGACGAATTAATCGTAGAGGAGCACACGCGCGCGCGCCTGCTTGAATTGCTCCAGTGCGGCCGCCCAAGATCGCACAATCAACTCGGGACTGTCGCCGCGCTTCATCCTCTCGAAAGCATCGCCATTGACTAATAATCGCAGGAATCCTTCGATTTTCCAGTCATTCCTGTAGAGTTCGCGAAGCGCGGCGGCGAGTTCAATGCCGAGGGTAACGGACTGAAGCCGCGAACGATCCGTCACGATGAGGTTTACTCCTCCGCATTCCTGATCCTTGTGGACCGCACTTTTGGGCGTGAAACGAACCGGGACAAATCGGACGCCGGCGATTTGTCGCGCGTTGAGATAACTTGCCAGTTTCTGGCCATCGATCCACGGCGCACCCACCAGCTCAAATGGCGTATCCGTGCCGCGACCGACGGAAACGTTCGTCGTCTCAAGCAGCGCCACACCCGGATACAAAGTAGCTTCCGTCACGCTGCGCATGTTTGGCGACGGATTAATCCAGGTAAGGTTGGTCGCGTCGTACCACATCGCGCGCCGCCAGCTTTCCATTTTGATCACGCGCACGTCGGCGTCGATCTTTCGCTGCTCGTTGAAAAGACGCGCCAACTCGCCGACCGTCATTCCGTGCCGCACAGGGATCGCGTGATAGGCCGTGAACGAGAACTTGTCGTTGTCGGCAAGCGGCCCTTCAACATCGACGCCGTTGATTGGATTCGGCCGATCGAGCACGTAAACTGGAAGCTTCGCCGGCGCAGCTTCTTCCATCACATATCCAAGCGTCGAAATGTACGTGTAGAAGCGAGCGCCAACATCCTGAATGTCATACACAAGCGCGTCCAGATCCTTTAGTTGCTCCGCTTTTGGCCGGCGCGATTCCCCGTACAACGAATAGATCGGCAACCCGGTCTGTTCGTCCTTCGTGTCAGAAACTCTTTCGTCCGCGACACCGCGAATGCCGTGCTCAGGCGCAAACAGCGCCACGAGTTTTATCCCAGGCGCTTTGAACAGCACATCGATCGTCGAGCGGCCGCTGCGATCGCGCCCCGTGTGATTTGTGATCAGCCCGATGCGTTTTCCGGAAAGCTCCTTGAATCCATCACGCTCCAACACGTCGATGCCGGTGAGGACTTGTGCGTCGTTCACGAGTGGCTGATTCGCTGACCGCGTTGCAGTGGCATTTAGCCGCGCGAGGCTCGCTAACAATTCCGCGGAAGTTGCTGATGCTTCTGCACGCGATTTGGCCACGGTTGTATCGGTGATAGCGCCCGCGACAATCGACGCGACGCGCCCGCGCAAAGACGCAACGTCGCCCTTGCCGTCCGGATGAACGCGATTGCTTAGGAACACCACGAACGTGTCGCTCGCCGGATCGATCCAAAGCGACGTGCCCGTGAATCCCGTGTGGCCGAACGAACCGAGCGGAAACAGATCGCCTTTGTTTGAAGAGAACGAAGTCGCAATGTCCCAGCCGAAGCCGCGCGCGCCGCCGGTTTCACTGACAGCGCGCGGCTGCATCATTGCGGCCACGGCCATCGGGCTGAGGATGTGCGCGCCGCGATAGTTTCCGCCGTTTAAAATCATCTGGCAGAAAATTGCCAGGTCGTCAGCGGTCGAAAAAAGTCCAGCGTGACCGGCAACACCGCCCATGCGAAATGAAGTGGGATCATGGACTTGCCCGCGCAGCCACTGCTCGCCTTCCGTGCCCGCGTCAACCGCGCTGTCGCCGAGATAGCTCATCTGCGCGCGGCGCTTTTCCGTCGGCGCAATGCGCGCACTCAGGTTCACCGCCGGCTTAAATCCCGTGTCGCGCATTCCCAGCGGGAGAAAAATATTTTGCCGCGCGAACTCATCCAGCGTCATTCCACTTACACGCCGGACGACTTCGCCGAGCGCGATGTAGCCGATGTCGCTGTAGACGAAACGCGTGCCGGGCGTGCTGCGCAGTGGCTCTCGATACAGGCGCGTCGTGGCCTCTCCGTAACTCGACCAGCGCTCGCGCAAATCAAAGTCGGGCGCAAAGCCGCCCGTGTGCGTCAACAACTGTTCGATCGTAATCGCGTCGCGCCCGCCGCCTTTCATCTCAGGAATGAACTTGACGGCCGCATCGCTCAAGCGCAGCTGCCCTCGCTCAACAAGAATCATGATGCTGGTCGCGGTCGCGACAACTTTGGTCAGGCTGGCGAGATCGAAAATCGTGTCGGCAGTCATCGCCTCGCGCTGCGGCTCAACTGCGCGCGCGCCGTAAGCTTTTCGCCAAACTATTCGCCCTCGATGTCCGACTAGCACGACCGCGCCGGGCAGTTCTTTGTTCTTGATCGACTCGGCGATGATCGAATCCATCTGCGCCAGACGCTCGAGCGAAATGCCGGACAGCGCGCGCGACTGATTAGGCAGTTGTGCCGCAAGCGGGCGCGCCAGCAGCAACACAAGCGCGACTGCGAGTTTCGGATATTTGCGGATCATTATTGAGATTGGTTGGCGCCGGCCCTGAGTTGAATTCCAGCGCCGAGAGGATACAGACCCGGCAGCGAAATCGGCAAACGGCCGGTGATGTCGGTCTTGCCGAGCAGCGCCACGGCCGCAGCTTTTTGCAGACTGGGCATGTCGCCGTACGCAACCAGATATGTTTGCAGCTTTGGAAAACTCATCAGCAGGTAAGGATTGCCAAAACTGATCCCGACGAGCGGCGCGTTGCGATCGAGCAAAGTGTTAAGAGCTTTCGCGCCCGGCTCAGGTAAAGCGACACTGCGCGCCTGTCCGCTGCGCACTCGCCCATACATCGATACGATCACGACGTCCGCGCGTGTCGCCGCATTGATTGCTTTGCTTACTTCGTCGTCTGACGAACGATCGTCGAGCACCATCGTATTGATCGTCGTGCCAGCGCGCGCCATTGTCGCGGCAAAGGGTTGCGCGATGAAGGCTCGATCATCGCCGTTTGTAATTGCGAGATTGAAAATTTTCGTCGTCGGCGAAGACTTCAGCGGCAAAAGGCTCGCATCGTTTCGCACCAGCGTGACCGCGTGTGCTGCAATATCATCGGCCAGCGCGCCTGCCTCTTTTCCCGCAACCGCGCGATCGATTTCGTCGATCGGCGTGATGCGCTGCTTCACCAGTCCAAGGTCGTATTTCGCCGCGAGAATCTTCCGCGCCGAATGCTCGATTCGTTGCTCAGTCAAACGGCCCTTCTTCACTGCCGCCAGGACTCCGCGAAATGCCGCGTCCGGGTCGGCGGGCTTCAAAAGCTGATCGGCGCCGGCTTCGAGCGCGCGCACCGAGGCTTCTTCCTGCGTGAAATAGAGCGTCAACCCGCTCATGCTCATCGCGTCAGTAACGATCAATCCTTCGAACTTCAGATCGTTCCGAAGAATGTTGTTCACAGTGAGCGAAAGCGTCGTCGGCATCGTGCCTTGTTCATCGACGATTTCGCCGCCTTCGTCCGTGTCGATCGGCTTCGATTTCAAGTCGCGCGGCAGCGGAGTAATTACCGTTGGATCGATGCGCGGTAGAGCGATGTGGCCGTCCATCACCGCGCCGACGCCGGCATTCACCGCGGCGCGAAACGGAACTAGCTCTACGCTGTTCAAGCGCTCGCGCGTCACGTCAATTTCAGGGAGGCCTCGATGCGAATCGGTCGCGGTGTCCCCGTGTCCGGGAAAATGTTTGGCGGTGGCGATGACGCCCGCGCTCTGCGCGCCTTCGATGAAGGCCGCGACGAACTTCGCGACCTGAACAGGGTCTTCGCCGTAGGAACGAACGTTGATAACCGGGTTCGCCGCGTTGTTATTGACATCGGCAACCGGCGCGTAAATCTGCTGAATGCCCAGCGCGCGGGCTTCGCGACCAGTCAACTCACCGGCGCGCCGCGCGTACTCGGGATTACCTGTCGCGGCAGTGGCCATCGCCCAGGGAAAGTTCACCGTGTCGTCGAAACGCATGCCCGCGCCCGCTTCGAGATCGGCGGAAATCAGCAGCGGATACTTCGCCAGTTCCTGCATTCGATTGACGAGCACGACTGATTCATAGACGGGCGACCGAAACAAAATGATTCCGCCGACGTGATTGTCAACAACCTGATGCCGAAGAGCTTTGAATGCTTCGCTGTCCTGATTCAAAAAAGTCGCATTGATGCCGACAGAGATCAGTTGACCGACTTTCTGCTCCAGCGACATTTGCTTCAATTGCTTGTCGGCCCACTTCAACGCGTCTTTCGAAGGCCGTGATGAGTAAGGTTTAGTCGGCGCCGCCTTGGCAGGCGCCGCGACTACTTGCATCGCCCCGCGCGAAAATGGCAGCGCGACGATCGACAGCGCGAGCAGCAGCGCTACATGTCTATGAAGTCTTTTCCGATCGATCATGATGAGAGTTATTCAGCCAGCTCCTTTACTGCGTCGGCTGGAGCGAGTTCGTCGCGACGGCTCGCCGGCGCAGCCGCGAAGGCAAAACTCGCGAGCCAGGCGACCACCAGTGTGATGATGCTGCCGATGAAAACGTACCACGTCCACGCAACGTTGGTGGCGAAGCGAATGTAAAGCATGGCGACGCAACTCGCGAGCATGCCGATCAATGCCGGGGGTTCGCTGACACGACGCAGAAAAACGCCAACGAGAAATACACCGAGCACCGGCCCGTTAATCAACGAGGCAATCGACAATGCCTGATCCAACGCCGAACGTTCTTTGTGACGGACCACGAGCGCGACGGCTATCTGCACAATTCCCCAAAGCAGGGTCAGCCAGTGCGACACTTTCAAGTAGTGCGCGTCACTCAGCCGCTGGCGAAACGGCCGGTAAAGATCGTTCACCGTCGTCGCCGCGATGGAATTCAGCGAAGACGACATTGCCGCCGCGAAGATCGCCGCGACGACGAGGCCCGACAATCCAGTCGGCAAATGTCGCGTGATGAAATCCGGGAAGACTCGATCGCCGCCGGTGAAAGGAAATGCGGTTGAGCTGGCTGCGGCGTACGCCGGATCGGTGTACGGGTGGTAGAACGCAAACAGGAGCACGCCGATAAAAAGAAATCCGATGAACTGGCCAAGCACGATCGCACCGCTGGTTAACAGCGCCGTCGCTGCGCGTCGCGGCCGATCGGTGCACAAATAACGCTGCACAAGGTACTGATCGGTTCCGTGCGTGCTCATCGTCAAAAAACATCCGCCGATTAGTCCCGCCCAAAATGTAAACGTCTTTGACAGATCAAATGAGAAGTCAAAGAGCGAGAACTTCTGATATTGCGAGCCCGCAGCCATCGCCGCCGAAAACCCGCCGTCAATCGAGCTGGTAAGAATCACCGCCGCCGCGATTGCGCCCGCGATGTAAATGCCAAGCTGCACGACTTCGACCCAAATCACAGCTTCCATTCCGCCGAAGTAAGTGAAGATGATCATCGCGACGCCGATCAGAATTACTGATGCGACCGTGATCGTTTCGGCATTGGCGGCAGGTTGAAACGACGTGTACACGGCCGCCAGCACGATCGCAGTCAGCAGCAATCGAATGCCGTCGGCAATGTTCCGCATCACGACGAACAGCGACGCGGCCAGCATCTTGATCTTGCCGCCAAAGCGTCGATCCAAAAGCTGGTAAACCGTCATCAGCTCGCCGCGAAAATACGAAGGGATGAAGAGAATCGCGATGACTATGCGCCCGAGCAAGTATCCGAAGACGAGTTGCAGAAACTGAAAATTGCCGCCACGCGCAAAAGCAATCCCGGGCACTGAAATGAAAGTGATCGTCGATGTTTCCGTCGCAACGATCGAAAACGCGACCGCCCACCACGGCACCGAACGATCGCCGAGAAAATAGTCGCTGGTGGTTTTTTGTTTCCGGCCGAACCACGTGCCGAACAGCACGATGCCGATCAAGTAGCCAAAGATGATTGCGAGGTCGAGAGCTTTCATGCTTTCGCGGTCTCAGCTTTAATTATTTCCAGGGCGCGCGCGACAACTCCATGCGCAGCTTCAAGCGCGGCCTTCGCGCGCGCGTGACCACATTGCGCTTTGGCCATGACGATGGCGACGGGCAGTTGACCTTCCGCCGCGTCGAGAACTTCATTCGCGGTCATCTCGTCAACGCCGGCTTCAGCGATCAGAATGCGCACGGCGCGGGCGCGCAACTTCACATTGCGCGTCAGCACGTTTGTCATGCGATTGCCGGTGACGTATCCCAGGCGGACCATCGTCGCAGTTGAGATCATGTTCAGAACCATCTTCTGTGCAGTGCCGGCTTTGAGACGCGTCGAGCCGGCAACGACTTCTGGTCCGACGAGAGCGACGATCGCGACCTCGGCAGCTTTCGTGATCGCAGAATCCGGGACGCAGGTTATCGCCGCCGTAAACGCTCTGAGCCTCCGCGCGTATTCAACCGCGCCGACAGTGTACGGCGTGCGTCCCGAAGCCGCTATGCCGACCAATGCGTCCGTCCTTGTGAAGCCGCGCGCCTGCAGATCGCGCGCGCCCGCTTCGGCATCGTCTTCGGAAGCTTCGACCGCGCGATAACAAGCTTCGTATCCGCCCGCGATTACCGCTTGCACCAAATCAGCAGACACGCCAAACGTCGGCGGGCATTCGGCTGCGTCGAGCACCCCCAGCCGCCCCGATGTCCCGGTGCCGATGTAAAACAGGCGGCCGCCATTTTGCAAACGCTCGACGATCCGCTCGACGGCGTCGGCGATCGCCGGCAAAGCGGATTGCACCGCAGACGCGACCGTCGCGTCTTCGTCGTTCATCATCGCGACGATTTCCAGCGATGAAAGTTTGCTCAGGTTCGCGGTGCGCGGGTTCTCTTGTTCCGTGATCGGAACTTTCGAATTTTCGTTTGGCACGACGTGATAAAAGAGATTCAGACAGCGAGCGCCAACTCTTCACGCATGTGTGCGTGCGCGAGCCGTGCCGCAGCGATCGCCGGCGGAAACAGCGGCTGCGAAAAGTAAGCTCGTTTGGCTACTGTCTTGATGTGATCCTGCATCGGCCGCAGCACCAGGTCGCCCGCGCCGTAGACGCCGCCAACGTACGCGATGGGAAACTCTTCTTTCTCCATGCGCAGTTTCTTGATGACGGCGATTCCCGCGACCGCCAGTTCGTGGCCGGCGTCAACAAGTATGTCCCTGGCCGCTTCGTCGCCGCCACGGGCGACGCGCACGACTTCGCGACTGAATCCTGCCAGGCGATCGTTCGTCATGCTGGGCGAGTAGATAGCCGTCGACAGATCGTCAGCCGTTTCGACTTTGAAATAAGCGAGCGCTGCCGCGGTCAGCGTCGTCGCCGGTCCGCGATCGTCCGCGGCATGCGCGACTGCCTGCAAAGCTTTGCGCGCAATCCAGGACGCGCCGCCCTCGTCGCCGACGATCGGTCCCCAGCCGCCGGCGCAAAAGCGTTTCCCTTGCGCGTTGCGTCCGCAGCAAATGGATCCGGTGCCGGCGATGACGACCAAACCCGGCTTACCGTCGGTTGCTCCGTACAAAGCGATTTCGCCGTCCGGCAACAATTCAATCGAGGGAATTTCCTTCAGGCACTCGCTCAATTTTTTCGAAGTGCATTCGCGAATATCGTTGCGACGGACGCCGGCCAAACCGACGGTCGCGAACGAGATGTCATCGCGATGAATGGCGGCTTCGGCACACGCGCGATCGATGGCTTCGCGAACATTTGTCGCCGCACTCGCAATGCCGACACGCAGCGGATTCGAAGGCCCTGAGCGGCCTTCACCCATCACACGTTGCTTCTGATCCATGATGACGGCGCGTGTTCCAGTACCGCCGCCGTCGACGCCCGCAACCAGCCAAGGTGTTCGCGGCAGGCGTGAGATTACCGAAGCCGAAGCAGACTTCCTCACGTTAAGATGGGCCAAACTGCTGCTCATTTCTCTTTAATCTTAGATGCCCGAATCGCTATAATGGAAACTAAAAGATCTTATTCGTGCGATAATCTCGCGTAATGAGGCGCTTCGATGGAAATCAGACAACTTAGAGCTTTCGTCGCTATTGCCGACACCGGCACATTCACCGCGGCGGCTGAACGCGTGCATGTGACGCAAGCCGCCATCAGCATGCAGATTCGTCAGTTGGAACGCGAAACCGGCACCAGACTTTTCGTGCGCGCGCCGCGCCGAGTCATCCTCACAGAGGCCGGCGAGAAGCTGCTTGATCGCGCCCAGGCGATTTTGCGCGAACACGATGCGGCGCTGAATGAGTTAGCGGCGTTGAACGGCGCCGAGCGCGGCCGCCTGCGTATCGGCAGCGCGTCGGCGATGGTGAGCGGCGATCCATTGCCGAACATTCTGCGGCGGCTGAAATCCGATCATCCAAACGTTGAGACGTCTGTCATGTCCGGCACGAGTGAAGACCTCGTGCAACGGCTGATGGGTGGCGAAATCGATATCGCATTTGTCTCGCTGCCGGTGGAAGCGCGCGGCGTCCAGACAGAGCTGCTCAACGAGGATTCACTCGTGGCCATTGCTTCGCCGCGTCACAAACTGGCAAAGCAGAAAGTCGTCAGTGCCTATGCGCTGGCGAACGAGAAACTGATACTTGGCGAGCGTGGCGGTAACACGCGGCGTTTGATCGACCAGTTTTTCGCGCAGGCAGGCGTGACGCCGAAAGTCGCGATGGAATTAAGTCGGTTGGCAGCCATCAAACGGATGGTCGAAGAAGATATGGGCGTCGGCATCGTGCCGTTGCAATCAGTGCAGGATGAAGTTGATCAGGGGCGGCTGGTGCGCTGGTGGGTCGAAGGCGCGCAGATTAATTGGCAGCTTGGGCTGGCGCGACTTGTCGGCGGTTATGAATCACCTATTCAGAAAAAATTTCTTCAACTGTGTCGCGAGCACTTCGGCCAGGGAGCAACCAAGCCGCCGCGCACCCGGGACAAACCAAAGAAGAAGATCGCGCGGGCCTGATTCATTCGCGAATCTCATTCAGGCCGGCAACCAAACGATCGATGTCGCTTTCATCGTTGAAGAAATGCGTGGCGGCGCGAATACCCTCAGGCTTCTCAGTGACGATCACGCCCCGGCGATAAAGGCCCCTCACAACTTCAGCGGGATTCTTAACAGCGATTAGCGTTTCCGCCGAACGTGCATGCTCGTCTGAGATCGGCGACAGCACTTGCCATCCGTTCTCCTGAAGTCGATCGGTCATGCTGCGATTCAATTTCAGCGCGCGCTGTTGAATCTCGGCCATTCCAATCTCTTCAAACAGACTCACGCTCGCGCCAAGCGAGAATATGCCGGCAAAATGAGGGCAACCGAGTTCAACTCTTGCCGCCACATCATGACGTGGGCGCAGCTCATCGTTGCGCATTTCAAAAGGCTCTTCGACGCTCAACCAACCGAGTGACTGCGCGCTTGTCTGCTGCAAAAGGTTGCGGCTCAGATACACAAAACCGGATCCATACCCCGCCAGCATCCATTTGTGACCGGTCGCGCACAACGCGTCGATTTGCATGCGCTTCACGTCGATTGCGAAAGCACCGGCGGACTGGCTCGCGTTGACGACCAGCGCGTGATCGCCTTTATGGCGCCCGACTTCCTCAACATCGAGACGAAATCCGTTCGAGAATTGCACGTGACTTAGCGCGACAACACCAGTCTTCGCAGTCATTGCTTCGCGAATATGCTCGACGCTGATCACTCCCCGCGGCGCGCGCAAAAGATGCACAGGAATTCGACGGTGCATCCACGGAAGCGTCGTCACGGGAAATTCCAACTCGCTCGAAATAACTTCGCCGCGTTCCTGCAACGCATCGACGATGATGTTCATTCCCGAAGAGGTGTTCGTCGTAAAAGCGATCTCATCGGGCTCGGCATTGATAAGCCGCGCGATCCTTTCACGTGCACTCTCGCGTTGGGCCAACCAACGGTTCCAGTGGACGTCGCCCTCGCTCATCAACTTCTGATAGAAATCCGTCGCGGCTGCTTGCGCGCGGACAGAAACCGGCCCGGCCGCGGCGCTGTTCAGGTAGGCGAAGCGCTCCGTCACGGGAAACTGCTTTCGAATTTCGGCCCAGTCGATCATTCGTTCATTTACCGTCGCGATCGTAAAAGCCGGCGCGCGCGTACGACTCATCGAGGAGCTCAACCGGATGGCAGACCCGCAGCGACATTCCGGCAAGCTTCGCCCCGGCCGCAATCTGCATGTGACATCCCGGATTGCCTGTGGCCAAAATTTCTGCGCCCGATTCCGCAATGTGCTTCAGCTTTTCGCCGAGCACTTCCTGCGATAACTGGGGCTCGAGCAAGTTGTATACGCCTGCTCCACCGCAGCAAACATCGCTGCCGTTAAGCATCGCAAAATTCAAATTCGGGATCGCCCAAAGCATTCCCAGCGATGCGTCCGCGGCGTTCTGGCCGTGCAGCAAATGACACGACGCGTCATACGTCGTCCGTTCAAACCCGATATTCGCGCCGTTGCGAAATCCGAGCGCGCGAAGTTGCTCGCCAATGTCGCGCACGCGCGCGCTGAAGCGCTTCGCGCGATCCGCGTATTTCGGATCGTCCGCAAGCAAATGATTGTAAGCCGCCAGCATCGCACCACATCCGCCCGCGTTCGTTACGATTGGCATTGGCGCGCCGTCGTTCGCCTCGCCGATATCAAACGCTTCAATGTTCTGGCGCGCCAGCTTGCGCGCGCCGTCGAGGTCACCGGCGTGGGCATGCAAGGCGCCACAACACACTTGCGCTTCGGGTGCGCTCGTCTGGCAACGATTCAAATGCAGCACGCGCCGCGTCGCTTCATGCACACGCGCGAATAATCCTTCAGTAACACAGCCTTTGAACAACTGCACGGCCGCCGCCGGAGCGCTTGTTTCGCGCTGCGAATTCAGCGTCTCGGAACTTTTTGATGCGCTGCTGCGGCTCGTGCTGCTCGCAGCCGAGGTTTCCAGCAAGGCCAGTGCAAACTGAAAGCGTGGGGACATTTCGCGCGCGATACCCAACGTCGTTAAAAGCTTAGGCAATCCCGAATCGCGTATGACGCTCGCCAACGCGAACGCGGCGCGCAATCTTTTCGGCTGCATCCAAACATGACGCAGCACAAATCGGAGGGCACGATTAATTCCGCGCGGCTTCTGACTGTGATTAATTTCTGCGCGCGCGGCCTCCAGCAATTGGCCGTATTCGACGCCCGCCGGACAGACCGATTCGCACGCGCGACAACCGAGACAGCGTTCAATGTGCGTTTCAAACGCGTGCGAAGTCGGCGCGAGCCGCCCCTCTTTCACCGCCCGCATCAGGTAGATGCGGCCGCGCGGTCCGTCATTTTCATCTGACGTCGCGACATAGGTGGGGCAAGCTTCCAGACAAAGTCCACAATGGACACAGGCAAGAATTTTTTCTTCTTCGCGCGCGAGAGTAGTTGCGAGAGTTGAGTTAACTGATGTGTCTTGCAAGATGAACTCGTTTGTTATGATCGGCCATGGATTATAGCAAGACCATCACGATTGAGGCGGGGAAACGAACTAGAGCCCGCGAAGCGGGAGAAAGAAATCCTAATCGTCTGTCGCCCGCTTCGCGGGCTTACATTCTTGGAACGGCTGGATCCAAGACATGTTGCTCAATATCCAATCGCCAACCCATCGCTTCTTCGCGGGTCGGTTGCGCCCAGGCGAATGCCGGTCTTTTCTTCAATCATGATGCCTTCGCAGTCGCCGAGGTAGCGCGGCTTATCAATCAGTTTGTGCCCGCGCGCCGCGAGTGCCTTCTGCGTGTCGCCGGATAGTCCGTAAGGCTCGTAGACAAGTTCATCCGGAAGCCATTGATGATGAATCCGCGGCGCGTCGATCGCTTGCTGGATGTTCATGTGGTAATCAATCACGTTCGTAATCACATCGAGCACGGTGTTGATAATTGTCGGACCGCCCGGGCTGCCGACGGTGAACCAAAGCGAACCGTCTTTGCGCAAAACAAACGTCGGCGTCATCGCCGACAGCGGCCGTTTGCGGGGCGCCACGGCATTGCGTTCGCCCTGGATCAATCCATAGAGATTCGGGGTGCCCGGTTTTGCCGCAAAGTCATCCATCTCGTCATTCATGATGATGCCGGTGCCCTTTGCGACGACGGCTGAGCCATACGAGTTGTTCAACGTATAAGTGTTTGCGACGGCGTTTCCTTCAGCATCGACAACTGTGAAGTGCGTCGTTTCGTCAGATTCGTATCCAACGGGCTTCCCTGCTTTCACCTGTTCGCTCGTGGACGCGCGATTGGGATCAATCGTGCTTCGCAGTTGCCCCGCGTACTTCTTGTCCGTCAAACCCGCGATCGGTACTTTCACAAAATCCGTGTCGCCCATGTACTCAGCGCGGTCGGCGAACGCGCGGCGCATAGCTTCCGTCATTAAGTGATAACGCTCGGACGAAGCCCAGTCCATCGTCTTAAAGTCATAGCCTTCAAGAATGTTCAGCATCTCGATCAGCACCGCGCCCCCCGACGAAGGCGGCGGCATTGAGACAACTTCATAACCACGGTAATTTCCGCGCAACGGCACGCGTTCCTTCGCCACATAGCCGCGCATGTCTTCCATCGTCATCAATCCGTTATGACGTTTGAGATCATCGACGATCATCCGCGCCGTCTGGCCTTCATAGAATTCGTTTGGCCCACTGCGCTGCAAACGCGCAAAAGTCGCGGCCAGGTCCGGCTGCATGAAAGTTTCGCCTTCGTTGTAGAACTTGCCGTTGTTGAGATAGATGCGTTTTGTCTCAGGATATTTCGAGAGATATTCGCGATTGCCGCGCAGTCCGCGCGCCAGGTTGTCCGTCACCGTAAAGCCGTTCGCAGCCAAACGGCGCGCCGGCTCGATCAATTGTGCCCACGTCAAACGATGCGAACCGTACTTCTTCAGTGCCAGTTCCATCCCGCGCACGGTGCCCGGGACCCCCGCCGCGCGATAGCCTTCAATCGAGCCGCCTTCGCCTTCGATCACATTCCCGTTTTTATCCAGATATATATTTCGTGTCGCCAACGCCGGCGCCATCTCGCGATAATCGATCGCCGTCGTGCGGCCATCCTTCAAGCGAATCATCATGAAACCGCCGCCCCCGAGATTTCCGGCCGCGGGATGCGTCACCGCCAATGCGAAGGCGACTGCGATCGCCGCGTCGATGGCATTCCCGCCGCGCTTCATGATGTCAACACCCACTCGAGACGCAACTTCGTTTGTCGACGCGACGATGCCATGGCGTGCGCGCACAGGTTCACGCGAGGCGGCGAGCGCGGTTGGCGGGGAGAGATTTTCTACAAACAACGCGAGAGGCGCAGAAACCAACCCCAAGGCGATCAGAAACAGAGCCAGCGCACGTTTGAAATCGATCATAATCTTCTCTCTTGTTTAGCGGCGGGCTACTGCCCGCCAATTTCAATTCACGTTCGGGCGGGCGTTAGCCCGCCTCTAAACGAATCGGAAACTAGAAGAACCGACCCGGGGACAAGAGGTTGTCGGGATCAAGTTGCTGCTTCACTCGCTTTATTAACTGGTCCGCGGATCCAAAACTGCCCCACGAATTTAATTCGCGTTTGATTTCCACCGGAGCTTTTTCAACGATCAAACTGCCGCCGAAATCTTCCGCTCTTTCCCGCAGCCGTTCAAGCGCCCGCACTGCCTCGTGATGATAGACCGGCGCGCGCGCCATCACCCGCAGACGGCCGTCTCCCACGCCTGCGTGCCACTGCAGCGCAGCGTGCGATGCTTCGTCGCGCTCAAGCGCCGCGATGTCCGTCACAAACGCGATCAGATCAGCAGGTCGCGTGCGCGCCAGCCAACTCAAATCGCACTTCCCATCAAGCGACGCGCGCGCCAGTTTTTGCCAGACTGCCACATCGTCATCTTCAGTCGCACAGCGAAATCCTTCGTCACGCAAAGTCTTCAAGGCCTGCGCAGTTTGCGTGATCACCGCTCGCGTCGCCCCGGCAAAACGAATCAGCAAAACATAATCTTCAGGTTTGGCGGCAATCCCCAGTTTCTGTGACAGCCGCGGCGAAAGCATCTCTAAAGCAACCGGAACCGATTTATGCGCAATGCGCCGGCCGGTCGCCAGCAACGAGTCGCGCGCGCCTGTGGCGAGTATCGTGCGCGTCTCTGCCGGCAACGGTCGCAGCTTGAAAGTGACTTCGGTAATCAGACCGAGCGTGCCGTAACTGCCTGTGAATAGTTTGCACAAATCATAGCCGGCGACGTTCTTCACAACGTTGCCGCCCGCTTTGATTTGACGACCGTCGGCGAGCACGGCGCGCAATCCGATGACATATGATCGAAGCGGCCCATAACCGAGGGCGTGCGGTCCGCTCAATCCCGTCGCCACGATTCCTCCGAGCGTGGCGCTGCCATCATCCGGCGGATCGATTGGCAGCCACTGACCCTGTTTCGCCAACTCAGATTGCAACTGAACGAGCGTCATGCCGGCTTCCGCCGTCGCTACCAGGTCCGCCGGTTCATGCCTCAGTAATCGATTCATGTGACGCGTGCTGAGAACGACGTCGGCGCGCGCCATCAAATTGCCGGTATCGATCGAGCTCTTCGCACCGGCCGGAATAACGGTTAATCGTTCGCGCGCGGAAAACTGCAAAACCTCTGACGCCTGTTCAGCCGACGCGGGCGCGACTTCGATTAACCGTTCCGCGCGATTGCGGTCAGCAAGCTCGAGCGTGAAATCGATCAACCGTCGCACCCCTATGTCGCCGAGCAGTTGCGAAAGCTCGCGCGCGATTCGAGATTCATTCATGCGGGCGGCAACAAGGGCCGGAGCGCCGGCATTGCGGTGCGCCGGCCTGAGGTCAGTAGCGCGAGCGCTAGCGACCGGCTTATCACCGACAACCCGCATTTGTCGCAAATCCGACCCGGTCGCTACCGCTCCCGGTACTGACAATGAGGCCGTCGCGACTGCGCGCGCTTCTCCACAACCGCGCGGCATGGGAAGGATTTTTCCGGGATTGCAAAGGCCGGAAGGATCAAACGCCGCGCGCACGCGCAGCATCGCGTCCATGTCATCTTCGGAAAAAATCAGCGGCAGGTAAGTACTCTTGTCGAGGCCGACTCCGTGCTCGCCGGTAATCGACCCGCCCGCGCGCACGCAAGTCTCCATGATTTCGCGTCCGGCTTGCCGCACCTTTTCTAAATCCGCGCCGCGACGAAGATCGAAACAGATCAGCGGATGCAGGTTTCCATCGCCGGCATGAAAGACGTTCGCCAGCATCAGGTTGTATTTCGCGCTGATGCGATACGTTTCGGCAAGGACTTCAGGCAGACGCGAACGCGGCACAACGGCGTCCTGAATCATCACGTCGGGCATTAGCCGGCCGACTGCGCCGAATGCTCCTTTACGCGCTGCCCAAAGTTTCTTTCGCTCGATTTCATCAGTCGCAATTTTCACTGAACGCGCGCCATGCTCCCGCAGAATTGCTTCCACATGTTCCGCATCGTCATCGATTCCTGCTTCGATTCCGTCAAGTTCCACGAGCAAGACCGCTTGCGCGTCAATCGGTAAGCCCGCCGTGAACACACTTGCTTCGACCGCGCGGATGATTGCGTTGTCCATCATTTCGAGCGCCGCGGGCAGTATTCCCGCAGCGATGATTGCGGACACGGCGCGGCTCGCATCGTTCACGTCCATGAAATCCGCGAGCAACGTCCGCACCGCCGGCGGAATCGGCGCGAGCTTCACTGTCGCTTCAGTCGCAATGCCGAACGTTCCTTCTGAGCCGACAAACGTGCCGAGCAGATCGTAGCCCGGCCGATTCAGATCGAGATCGACAATCGCGCCATCGGCGAGCACCACGCGCGCGGCGATCACGTGATCGGTCGTCGTGCCGTACTTCAAACAATGAATGCCGCCGGCGTTTTCGGCGATGTTGCCGCCGATCGTGCACGCGGGCTGGCTCGACGGATCGGGAACGTAGTAAAGGCCGTAAGGCGCCGCGGCGCGCGACAGTTGCGCGTTGACCAGTCCCGTCTGGACTCGCGCAGTTCGATTCTCGTTATCGATTTGAAGAATCTTGCGCATGCGCGCGAGTTCAATAATTACGCCTCTATCGATCGCCAGTGCCCCGCCCGACAGCCCTGTGCCGGCGCCACGCGGAGCGAAACTCACGCCTTCGCCGTGCAGCAATGCCAGAACATCCGAAGTTTCTTCAGCTGAGTTTGGGAAGATTACGGCGCGCGGAAGGTGTTTGTGCTGCGGCAAACCGTCGCATTCGTAGACAAGCAACTCGTCCGTCTCAGTCAGGACGTTTTCATCGCCGACGACGTCGCGCAGATCTTCAAACAGTGCGTGATCGCTTTCAAGTTGTTGTTGACTTGCTGCCACAGCGCGCGCAGAAATTAAGGCTGACCGTTAACGTGATGATACACCACGCGCGTTGTTGTAAGAACGCAGCAATAACTCTGTAACAAGGGGACGGCTAAGAGACGAATGCGCGGTAGGCGCGATAGCCGAGATAAATCGACAGTCCGATAGCCGCCGCAACTAACGATTGCACGGCTTCTCTCGCGGTGCTGTTCAGAAGCAACCAGGCGGACAAAAGCAAAGCCGCAACGGCAATGAAGGGTCCTCCGCGCAAGCGAAAACGCGCCGGCGGCGCTTCGCGTTTTCTCCGCAGCACGGGCAACGCAGCGCACGTGACCGCGTAGGTGACCAGCCGCGCAATCGCGCTGATCGTCAACGCCGCAACAAACGAGCTTTTCAAAGTCAGGACCAACATCACTGTGGCCGTCATGACGATGGCCACGTGAGGTGTGAAGAATCGCTTGTGTACGCGCGCGACGAATGCGGGCAGTTGCCGCTGTTCAGCAAACGCGAACGGCAGACGCGAACCCGAAAGCACCAGCACGTTCAAGTTGCCGGCGATCGAAATCATCGCGCCCGCGGAAATCAAAGCGCCACCCGCCGTGCCCATGAACCTCTGCGCTGCATCAGCCAAAGGCTTTGACGATTTCGCCAGTTCAGGCAGCGTGCCGACGCAGACAACCTGAATCAGAATGTAAGTGCACGCGACGACTCCCGTCGCAATCAACAGAGCGCGCGGCAAATCTCTCTGCGGGTCGCGAATCTCACCGGCAGGAATCGCTGCCATCTCGAATCCGGTAAACGCGTAGAGCAGCAACAGAACCGATTGCGAAAAAGCCCCGGTCGAAGGTGGCGCTCCTAAAGCAAACGACGATCGACTGAGAAAGAACAACCCGATCGCGATGAAAATAAACATCGGCAGGAGCTTGCCGATCGTAAATACATCTCCGGCAATCGCCGCTTGCCGCACGCCGACAATGTTGATGGCCGTCAGCACCAGCACGACTGCGACAATGACGAGCGCGCGCGGGACAGCGTTATTCGCCGCCGGCCAAAAGTAGCCGAGATAACTCACCATCAAGTTGCAGTTCGCCGCGAACGCCGTCAGACGCGCGAGATAACTCAACCATCCCACTTCGAAAGCGACCGCCGGGCCAAAGGCCGCGCGCGCGTAAGTGTAAGGCCCGCCCGTTTCCTCAAAGCGGCTGCCGACTTCTGCGAAGCAGAGAATGATCAGCAGCACTACGAGCGCGCATGCCACAAACGCGATCAAGCTGTACGCGCCGATCAGCGCGAACGCTTTGGCCGGCAAACCGAAAATTCCCGCGCCAATGATCGCGTTGATCGTGAAGGCGACCAGGTCCCAACGGCGAATGCCGCGGACGAGGCGCTCTTCTGAACTTTGTTGTTCCAAGTAGATGCGGGTCAGCTTCGTGCGGCCAACGCTTCCCGAGCGACTTCTTTGTCGTCGAAGTGGAAGACTTCGCGGCCGATGATTTGATAGTCCTCGTGACCTTTGCCGGCGATTAAGACGAGATCGTTAGTTCGGGCCTGCGCGATCGCGTGATGAATCGCTTCGCGACGATCCGCGATTTTCTCGTAAGGCTTGCCAGTTTTCTTAATTCCCGCTTCCGCGTCAGCAAGAATCTGATTTGGATCTTCCGTACGCGGATTGTCGGAGGTGAGAATCACGACGTCGCTAAGGGAGCCCGCCGCCTCGCCCATGGGCGCGCGTTTCGATCGATCGCGATCTCCGCCGCACCCGAAGACTGTGATGATTCGACCCTTGGTGACCTCGCGAGCTGTACGCAGCACATTCAGCAACGCATCGTCGCTGTGCGCGTAATCGACGACGACAGCAAAATCGCCATCATGCGGCACGCGCTCAAATCGCCCAGGCGCACCCGTGCATTTCGAAAGTGCCTCAGTAATCACGTCGAGGCCGTAGCCCAACGCAAGACCGCTCGCAACCGCCGCCAGCGTGTTGTAAATGTGCGGCGGACCGACCAGCGGCGAGTGAAACTCGGCTTCAGTTTCCGGCCTCCGCAACCGAAACTTCATGCCACTCAGGGAAAACTCGGCATCATGCGCCGTGACGTCTGCCTCGGATTTAACCGCATACGTCACCACACGCAGTCCTTCACGCTTCAAACGGTCGGCTAACTCAACGCCGTATGGATCATCGACATTGATCACGGAAGTCTTCGGACGCGATCCCAGTCGGCCATCGAACAAACGCTGCTTCGCGTACCAGTAATTCTCCATCGTCTTGTGATAATCCAGATGGTCGCGCGTGAGATTTGAGAAGACCGCCACCGCGTATTCGAGCGAGTCACAACGACGAAAATCCATCGCCTGCGAAGAGCACTCCATCACGGCTGTCTTGCAGCCAAGCTCGACGGCTTGCCTGAGCAAGCGTTGCATGTCGGTGGCTTCCGGCGTGGTACGGCCGGCTTTTTTCCGTTCGTTGCCAAGCCGATATTCGACCGTGCCCGTCATCGCCACGGGTTCGCCCGCGGCTTCAGGAATTGAAGCGACGAGATACGCCGTCGTCGTCTTGCCGTTGGTGCCGGTGATGCCGACGAGATTCAATTCGCGCGAGGGATGGTGATGAACTTCCGCGGCGGCCAGCGCCATCGCACAGCGAATATCGCTAACCTGAATCCAGGCCCCTTTGAAATCCGCAGGACGTTCGAGTTCAGAGAGGACGCCAACCGCGCCCTGCTGCATGACTTGCGGAATGAATTTGTGCGCGTCGAACAGTTCACCGCGCACGGCTGCGAACAAGTTTCCTTCGTTCGCCGCACGCGAGTCGTGCGTGACGTCAGTGATGACGGCGTTGGAATCTCCCGACACTGTTCCGCCGGTGACGCGGGCAAGGTCCGCAACAGTGATTGAGTTGGCTCGTTCCGCGGGCTTCAACTAATGCTCCAGGATGATGGGCTGAAATCAGGGACTCGCGATTATAATCAACGCCGCCGTTTTCCGATACGTTCCGGAGGTCAACGAGATGAGGTTGCTTCTCGCTCTGTTTTGCCTGACGGCTATTAGCGTCAGTTTTCTGAAGATGCCCGCGATTGCCGCGCCGCCTGACTACGACATCATCATCCGCAACGGCCGCGTTATCGATGGCAGCGGCCGGCCGGCATTCAACGCCGATGTTGCCATTATAGGTGATCGCATTGCACGCATCGGCAATCTTCGCGCGGCGAAAGCAAAGCACGAGATTGACGCGCGCGGCCAGATCGTCGCGCCGGGTTTCATCGACATGCTCGGCCAGTCAGAGCAATACGTTCTGATCGATCCACGCGCGATGAGCAAGGTCATGATGGGCGTGACCACCGAGATTACCGGTGAAGGCGAATCGATCGCGCCGCTGAACGATCGGATCCTGAAAGAGCAGGAAGACTTTAATCGCAAATACAACCTGACGGTTGATTGGCGCACCTTCGATCAATATTTCACGCGCCTCGATCGGCAAGGTGCCGGCGTTAATCTCGGCTCTTTCGTCGGCGCCACCCAGGTGCGCGAATACGTGATTGGCTATGACAATCGTCCGCCGACTGTGGCGGAACTCGAAGCGATGAAGACGCTCGTCTCCGATGCGATGAAGGACGGCGCGCTCGGACTTTCGACTTCGCTTCAGTATGTGCCGGCGCGATTTGCAAAGACGGACGAGATTGTTGAGTTGGCGAAAGTGGCGGCGAAGTACGGCGGCATCTACATCACACATCAACGCAGTGAAGCGAATGCGATCGACGATTCAATGAACGAAGTTTTCGAGATCGCGCGCCGCGCGAACATCCCGGCCGAAATTTGGCATTTCAAAACTGCCTACAAGAAAAACTGGGGTCGCATGCCTGAGATGCTGCGCCGCATCGCCGCCGCGCGCCGCCGCGGCTTGAAGATCACTGCCGACGTTTATCCCTATGTCGCCGGCAGCACCTCTTTGAGCGCGTGCCTGCCGCCGTGGGCGCAGGAAGGCGGCACTGACAAAATGATCGCGCGCTTAAAAGATGCCGCGACGCGCGCGCGTTTGAAAAAAGAGGTCACGACCGACGCGAAAGATTGGGAGAATATCTATCTCGGCAGCGGCGGCCCAGGCGGAATTCTCATTGGCTCAGTCACAAATCGCGAACTGGAGAAGTGGCAGGGCAAACGCTTGTCGGAAATCGCTGAGGCTGAAAAGAAAGATCCGCTCGACGCGCTGTTTGATTTCATCATCGCCGATCACGGACAGACGGGCGCCATCTTTTTCATGATGAGCGAAGACGATATGAAAGCCGCTTTGAAATCGCCATTCGTCAGCATCTGCACCGACAGCGGCGCGCGCGCAACCGACGGCCCGCTCGCGGGATCGAAGTCACATCCGCGCGGCTGGGGAACTTATCCGCGCATCCTCGGTCGCTACGTGCGCGATGAGAAGTTGATGCCGCTGGAACTCGCGATTCACAAAATGACGGGGCTGCCTGCTGCGAACGTCGGATTGAAACAGCGAGGTGTGCTGCGCGAAGGCTACTTCGCCGACATTACGATCTTTGATGCAAAGACCGTACTCGATCGCGCGACATTTGAAGACCCAAACCAGTATCCGGTCGGAATCAACTACGTGATCGTCAACGGCCAGATCGAAGTTGATCAGGGGCAGCGCACGTCAATTAACGCTGGGCACGTTTTGCGCGGCCCTGGATATTCAGGTCAGCGCAGGTAATGTGTCAGAAGCCCGACCGTCAGGGAGGGCCAGATTCGAAAGTTGCCCTCCCTTACGGTCGGGCTTCTGACCTAGATCTTGATGAAGATATTTTTCCGGTAGAGCAGCCACATCAGAAATAGCCACAGCAGGATGAATGAGATCGCAAACGCGAGCGACGCGTTGTTCGGCCGGAGCCATGACGCGAACAGATGGTTGTAGATGAATGGTTGTAACGCCATCGGCGATCCGTCGGGCTTTGTGATGTGGAGCAACGAACTCAGGCGGCCCGTGAACCCATAACTCATTCCCATCAACTTCGCCATCAATCCGGTGCCGACGAACAGCACAATCGCATTAAGACCGAAAATCACAAACGGCTTCGTCCAGCGCTTATGGCCTTTGATGTCAATCAACCAATAGCACAACGCAAGAAACTGAAGCGCTAATCCGCCGGTGAAGAAAACGTAGGAACTCGTCCACAGCGACTTGTTGATTGGAAACCAGGGGTTCCAACACCAACCCACGACCATGCAAGCGATACCGGCGATGAACATCAGCGCGACCTTCTCGATCGGCGTTTTGTCTTTGGCGCGAATCAGATAGCCGGTGAGCACGCCGAACAAAGTTGTCGCCAGCGCGCCCATCGTGCTGAGCAGACCTTCCGGATCGTAAACGATTCCCTGCTTCCAAATGTGCGGCCCGAGAACTTTGCGATCGATAATCGATGCCAGACTTCCTTCCTTACTCAAGTCGCCCACGTAATAGCCGTTCCAATGCACATGCTTCATCACCACGAAGTAAATAACGAGCAGAGCGAGTGCGATAATCGCCGTCGTCCGCGGCCGGGTCGTCAGATAGATGATCGAGGCGAGGAAGTAACAGACGGCGATGCGCTGTAGCACTCCAGGAATGCGAATCGTCGAGAGATGAAAGTAGGGAAAGCCGGCCAGGAACTCACCGAGAAGAAAAATGATCAGCGAGCGAATGGCCACTTTCCTGAACATCGCTCGCTTGCTGTCGCCGCGCTCGATCCGTTTTTCGAAGGCAAGTGGAATCGCCACCCCAACAATGAACAGAAAGAACGGAAAGATCAGATCCGTCGGCGTCCAACCATTCCACTCGGCGTGTTCGAGCGGCCAATAGATATGCGCCCACGAGCCGGGATTATTCACGAGCACCATCCCCGCGACCGTGAGCCCACGAAAGACATCGAGTGAAACCAGGCGCTGCGTCTGCTCAGGCATTAGGGGTTCATGTCCGTAGCGGCTCTGCCGCCCGATGTGCGGAAAGCCTTTGGCTTTCCGGCCAGCGCCGCGGTGAACTCTTATTACGGCGAGGCTCAGCCTCGCCATATAAGAAGAAAAGACTCGGCCGGTAAGGCAGAGCCTTATCGCATATCAGGCGGCAAAGCCGCATCAACGTTGTACTGGCGCCGCGACAGGCCTGGGTCCCAAACCAAACTCTTCCGGGTTCGGCAGGATCGAAGTCGCTTCATATCGCCGCAATGCTTCATCCACCTGCCGGCTCTTCGCCAGCCAAACGGAAATCATCTGGTCGTATCGCGCCAGCACGCTCTCTAACCAGTACGGCCGGTTCTCTGCGAGCCATTGCCGGCGATAGCCTTCTTTCAAGATCGAAAGCTCTTCGGCCATCTCGCGCAGGTTGTTGTAGATCGCGCCGGAGTAGTAGCGCAGCTTTCGCACCTTCACGCGATCGCCGAGATTCAGATAGGCGTCCCAATATTGATCGCTGAATTTTTTCATGACTTCGAACCGGCGCCCGAGATGATCAAATCGCTGCGCCGCGAATTTCATTGACGCGATCGCCGAAGCATTTCGCCGCGCCCACTTTTCGTTTCGCATGAGCGATTCCTCCGCCTGCTCAACCACTAAGCGCATCGCACGAATCTTGTCGGCATTAGTAGTCGCCTGACCCTGAAACTGCGCCGTAAACGGATCGCGCCAGAAAACTTCGTCGCTGGTCGCGATCCCGAGCGTCGCGTTAACGCTCCCGAGCGCGCGTTCGGCCTTTGTGAACTCATCGCCGTCGCTGCGAAAGAAAACCCAATCGAAATCGTGATCGAACTTTTCGATATCGACTGCGCGCTCTTGCCAGGAGGCCGCGGCGCCGAGTGCAATCGGATGCCAGGCCATTTCAAAAAGCGACTCACCGTCGTCATCCCAGGTGGTGTTCATCATTCCAATCGCGCCGGCTTTCTGACCGTCGCGCACAAAGTTGGCAATGTTCTTTGACGCGGCATCGAGATTCGGAAAGATCTGATTCCACGTTTGTGCGCCGGGACAGACGAATTGTTGCAAGCCCGCATCCTGAAAAGGTTTGATCGACGACCAGAAATCGTCGCGCGCCCCGTACTGCCAGTTCATCACGATCATGTCTTTCGGAATTTGCCCGATGAGATCGGGATGATGCAGAGCGATGTCGCCCCAAAACATCAATCTTCGATTGTATGGCTTCAGCAAATCGCGGACGCGATTGAGATGTTCGAAGTAAACTGCGCCGACGCCTTTCTCACGCGCCACTTCACGGCTCTGACCCTCGCCCAACTCAAACGTTTCGTCAGCGCCGATGTGAAAGAATGGTCCCGGAAATAAACGGTTCAATTCTGCGTACCAATCGGCGATCAATTTGTAGCTTCCCGGCTGCTGTGGGGAGAGCACATCGCCGTAGGGCGTTTCGGCAAGCTCGGCATACTTCTCTAAACGTAATGCTTTATGTAGATGACCGAACGTCTGTTGCTCTGGCACCAACAAAACATGATAGAGCTGCGCATACGTGACTAGTTCTTTAATCTCTGCAAAGGAGAGCGATCCGCCTTCCGGTCCAATCAACGGATGCGTGTCGCTGGCGAACGTGTGCTCCATATAAAAGGAGTGCATGTTCAGCTTCAAGTAAGCTTCGGTGCGAATCTGCCGCTTGATATATTCGACAGTCGGCACCGGACCGCGGCTGATGTCGTCTGACACGCCGCGCCAGCGCATGGTGGGCCAATCGACAATTTTCACCGACGGAATGAAAGCCTGCGCGCCCTCGCCGCGCACGAGTTGCTTCAAAGTTTGCAGCCCATAGAAAGTTCCCGCCGGAGTTTTTCCCGCGACGATCACTTGCTCAGGAGTTGCCACCAGCAGGTAACCTTCGTCAGTCAACGTTGTGGGGACATTGATCGCGTGCCGCTTTAGTAACTCGGCGGTCTGCGGGCCCAGCTGACCAATCACGATCGCGCGCGACCTGCTGCGACCGATCGAAAGCGCGACGCCAGCCGTCGCTTTCAAATCGTCGATGAAGTCCTGGGCCGCAAAGCGATCATCGGCAGACTCGCTGTCCATGAAAACGACGTGCGTTCGTTTGTCGAGAGAAAACGATCCCGTGCCAACTTCGATTGTCTTTGGCGCGGGGATTATTTGCACCGGCCGCGTTTGAGCGGCCGCTGCCGCGCAAGCGATCGCGAAACCCAAAACAATTGCCATTCGGCATCCAATGGTTCGTGTTAGAGTTGTTCGCCACCGCCGATCGTGATTTATGAGGAGCATAATTTTCGCTAATCTGTTCCCGAAATGGCGCGGACTATTTACCTGATATCGCTGACGAATACAACAAACTCATGTCGTTGATGCTTCAGGAAATTGCCGAGCAGCCGGCCGCGCTCGAGAAGACAATCGCTGAAGAGCGGGCGAAGATTGCGAAGCTCGGCGAAGTCTTGAAGCGACGCGAAATCGATTTGATTGTGCTGGTCGCGCGTGGCAGCTCAGACAATGCGGCGCTCTTCGGCCGCTACCTGCTCGAGATCACGACGGGCATTCCGGTCTCTCTGTCAGCACCGTCGGTGCACACCCTCTATCAAGCCAAACTCAACTTGAAACGCGCACTGGTAATCGGCGTTTCGCAATCCGGCGAAGGCGAAGACATCAATCGCGTTTTGGAAAATGCGCGCGCGGGCGGCGCGTTCACGATCGGAATTACAAACGAACCGTCATCGTCGATGGTGAAACTGGTTGACGAAACTCTCCTGATGCACGGCGGCCCCGAGCGCTCGGTCGCAGCCACGAAGACGTTCACCGGACAGATGTTGTTGTTCTACATCCTGGCGGCCGCGCTCGCTCGCGACGGCGTGAAAATCGATTACCAGAAGATTCCGGACTTTTCCGCGCGCGCTTTGGAACAGAAGCCGGCGATCGCCGAGTTAGTCCAACGTTACGTCTTCATGGAAAATTGTGTCGTTGTGGGGCGCGGACTTGCGTACGCCAACGCGTACGAGTTTGCTTTGAAATTGATGGAGACATGCTACGTCGTTGCCGAGAGATTTTCGTCGGCCGACTTTCTGCACGGCCCAGTCGCAATGATTGAGCGTCATTTTCCGGTGATCCTCTTCGCCCCTCCGGGCGTGATGCTCGCTGGAACAAAGGATCTGATTCAACGTCTGCAGCAACTGCGCGCGGACACACTCGCGATTACGGGAGATCTCGATACAGCCGCGATGTGCACGCGCTCGATCATCATGCCGCGCGAAATCGACGAGTTTCTCGCGCCCATTCCCTACATAATTCCCGCGCAACTTTTCGCGGCGCTGTTGGCAGACGCCAAAGGACTCGAGCCGGACAAGCCGCGATCGCTTTCGAAAGTCACCCACACATTGTGACGAAGAAGAATAATCACGGGCATCTCCTGCGCGTGCTCGGTGTGGGCTTCGGCCTTGCCGTAACGATTGGCGGCACCATCGGCATGGGCATCCTGCGCACGCCGGGTGAAGTCGCTAAACAACTTCCGACGCCAACTCTTTTTATCGGCATCTGGATCGTCGGCGGGATTTATGCGCTGCTGGGTGCGATTTCAATCGCTGAGCTCGGCGCGATGATTCCGCGCTCAGGCGGCTTTTATGTTTTCGCTCATCGCGCGCTCGGCAATTACGCGGGATTCGTGGTCGGTTGGAGCGATTGGATGTCCACGTGCGCGACGATTGCCGTGATCTCAATGGTGGTCGCAGAGTACGCCGGCGTTCTCGTTCCGTCACTGAGCAATCGCACGACGTCAGTCGCTCTCGGTGTGACTTTGTTCTTCGCATTACTGCAATGGCGCGGCATCCGCTGGGGCAGCTTCACGCAAAACCTTACGAGCCTGCTGAAGGTTCTCGCGTTCGCGGCTTTCGTCGTCTTCGCCTTTCTTTACAAGCCCGCTTCGACAACTTCAACCGTGACGCCGGTAGCACAGGGCTTTGCGCTTCTTGCCGCGATCGTTCTGGCGCTGCAAGGCGTGCTCTACACGTACGATGGCTGGTACGGCATCTGTTATTTCGGCGGCGAAATTCGCAATCCCAAACGCGACGTCACGACTTCGATGTTCGGCGGAGTGCTGTCCGTGATTGCCATTTACGTTTTGGTGAACCTGGCGCTCATTCACGTGATGCCGCTGTCCGAAATTGCCGGCGAGGAACTCGCTGTCGGAAAAGCCGCCGGGTTGATCTTTGGACGTTATGGCGACAGCTCAATTCGCATTTTGGGAATCGTTTCTATGTTGAGCACCATCAACGCTTACACGTTGAGTGCGCCGCGAACTTTGTACGCGATGAGTTGCGATGGGTTGTTTACGCAGCACGGCCGCCGAGTCAACAAAGGTGGAACGCCCACGATCACTCTGCTCATCAGCACCGGCGTCGCGGTGCTGTTCATCGTCAGCGGAACTTTCAATCAGGTGCTCGCCGTGGTCGCGTTCTTTTTTGTCTCGTATTACACCATGGCCTTCATTTCAGTTTTCGTGCTGCGGCGGCGCGAACCGGATTTGCCGCGGCCTTATCGCGTGTGGGGCTATCCATGGACCACGATCCTTGTGTTGATTGGATCGATTGCTTTTCTCGCCGGCGCAGTCGCGGGCGATACGCGAAATAGTCTGTGGGCGCTTGGCCTGCTCGCGATTAGTTATCCCGTCTATTTGATCACGAAGTTGCTCGCGCGACGACGTGATGTTTGAGCCACCTTGCCTGAGATTTCGGTCTTCTGACAGTGCACGCTCGCTGTGCTATTCTCGCTGAGTCGGTTGCGAAAGTGGCGGAATTGGCAGACGCGCCAGACTTAGGATCTGGTACCGAAAGGTGTGGGGGTTCGAGTCCCCCCTTTCGCACCAAAGAACCGGCGGCAGATGGCAGCGTGATCCAAAAGAATATCCGGCCTCTGATTTCTGAAATCATTTATGAAGACTGAACTCAAAGAAATTTCTCCAACTCGAAAACAGATCGACATTGAAATCGACGCCGACGCGGTGCGCAAAGTTTACGACGAGATTAGTGATCGCTATGCGAAGGCCGCGAGCGTTCCGGGTTTTCGCCCGGGTCACGCGCCGCGCGCAGTTGTGCGCACGCGTTTCAAAGATCAGATTCGTACTGAAGTGCTTCGCGAGTTACTGCCTGACGCGGTGCAGAGCGCTATCACTGAACACAAATTGGACGCGCTCGGCGAGCCGGAACTGAATCTTGAAAACAACGAGGGGCTCGATCAACTGGGACAGAAGCCGATCTCATTCAACATCAACGTCGAAGTTTTACCCGAGATCAAGCTCGGCAAATACAAAGGCATTGAAGTTAGCCGGAGCACTCGTCCAGTTAAAGATGAAGACGTGGATCGCGTGATCGAGCAGTTGCGCGAAAACTCGGCAACGTTGCAACCGGTGGAAGACCGGGGCGCGCAACTCGGCGATACGATCACGGCAAACTTTCACGGGCGGTTCATCGATACGCCTGAAGCCGAACCGATTAATGTCGAGGACGTTGACGTTGTGCTCGGCGGCGAAGGGGTCGTGCAGACGATTACGGACAACCTGACCGGGACGAAAGCGGACGATGAAAAGACGTTTATCGTCGATTATCCTGAGGATTTTACCGCAAAAGGCCTCGCCGGAAAGCGCGTCGAATACGCCGCGAAAGTGAATTCCGTGCGCGTCAAAGAATTGCCGGAACTCGACGACGAATGGGCGCAAAGCTTGGGTGACGACATCGAATCGCTCGCCGATTTGCGCGTCAAGGTGCGCGCTGATTTGGAAGCACAGACAAAAAACGAAGCCGACGCGAAGATGCGATCGGACATTGTCCGCAAACTGGTTGAAGCCCACGAGTTCGAATTGCCCGAGCGGCTGGTCCAACACCAAGCTGAGCATCGTCTCGAATCCGTTGTGCGCGACATGATCGGCCAGGGGATTGATCCCCGTCATCCGGAACTCAATTGGGAGAAGGCCCGCGACTCTTTGAAAGAGCAGGCCGGCTATGATTTGCGTGGCTCACTGCTGCTGGAACGGCTCGCCGATGAAGAACAAATTGAAGTGAGTCAGCAGGAGATCGATGACGAGATTGCGCGCGTCGCTGACGCTTCAAAACAATCAGTAGATCAAGTGCGAGCTATCTTGACAAAGCAAGGGGGCGAAAGTAGCATCGCTGGCAGGTTGCGCAATCGCAAAGCGCTCGACTTTTTAGTCGCGAATGCGAGCGTGACCGACGAGGCTTGGAAGGAAGAAGAAAGCCACCGAGACACAGAGGCGCAGAGTTCAGAACAGGAATGAACCAGCATTCGACCCAATGTTCTGTTTCTGGCGCCCTATTTTTTTGAGTTCTCTGTCTCCATGCGTCTGTGGCAATGGTTGAGGTAAGAGATGGCATTGATCCCGATGGTCGTAGAGCAAACGTCGCGCGGCGAGCGCGCGTTTGATATCTACTCGCGGCTTCTCAAAGACAACATCATTTTTCTCGGCACGCCGATCGACGATCAGATTGCAAACCTGATCGTGGCGCAGCTGCTCTTCCTCGAAGCAGAGGATCCGGAAAAAGACATTAACCTTTACATTAACTCACCCGGCGGATCGGTGACGGCCGGATTGGCGATTTACGACACCATGCAATTCATTCGTCCGGACGTAACCACCATTTGCGTCGGCATGTGCGCGTCGATGGGGGCACTATTATTGACGGCCGGCGCGAAGGGCAAGCGTTTCGCGCTGCCAAATTCTCGCATTCTTATCCATCAGCCCTCGGGCGGCATGCAAGGCCAGGCCACCGACGTTCGCATTCACGCGGAAGAACTTATTCGAATTCGCGAGCTGACCTCGCAAATCCTGGCGAAACACACGGGCCAGGACATGGATCAGATCGAGCGTGACGTCGAACGCGACCGTTATTTGTCAGCCGTGCAGGCCAAAGAATATGGTTTAATAGACGAGGTCATTGCGCACCGCGAGTAGCGGTCGTTCGTGAAATGCAATCCCGACCCGTCGAGATTGCGAGGTCGAAGGAAAACCGCAATGCCGACTGATCGGCATTGCTCACGAGTCTCATCCGGAGTTCCCCAGACTATGGTACGAAGAAGTGACGACACGCTCCGTTGTTCGTTCTGCGGTAAATCACAGAACGAAGTAAAGAAGCTCATTGCGGGCCCCACCGTTTACATTTGCAATGAGTGCATCGACATCTGTAACGAGATCATCACCGACGATCAACAGGCTGAGTCGGTTGCCTCGCGTCCCCCACTGCCAAAGCCCGGCGAGATCAAAGCCTTCCTTGACGAATACGTAATCGGACAGGACGAAACGAAGAAGCGCCTGGCTGTTGCCGTCTATCAGCATTACAAGCGCATCGAGTTAGCGCGTCGCCGCGCCGAAGTCGAGATCCAAAAATCAAACATCATTCTGATCGGCCCTACCGGCACCGGCAAGACCTTGTTGGCACAGACGCTGGCACGAATGCTGAGTGTGCCGTTCACGATCGTGGATGCGACGACGCTGACCGAAGCCGGTTACGTCGGCGAAGACGTTGAGAACATCATTCTGAAACTTTTGCAGGCCGCTAATGGCGATGTCGAGCGTGCGCAGCAAGGAATTATCTACATCGACGAGATCGACAAGATTTGTCGTAAGGACGAAAACCCGTCGATAACGCGCGACGTTTCGGGCGAAGGCGTGCAGCAGGCGCTGCTGAAAATTCTCGAAGGCACGATCGCGAACGTTCCGCCGCAGGGTGGTCGCAAACATCCGCATCAGGAGTTCTTCCCGGTCGACACGACGAATATTCTCTTTATCTGTGGCGGCGCCTTCGTCGGGCTCGAGAAGGTCGTGGAAAAGCGACTGCGCAATAAGTCACTCGGATTTCATGCTGAAGTGAAGACGGGCTCGCAGCGCCAGGCGGACGCCCTCACGCATGTGCAACCCGAGGATTTGATCAGGTATGGCCTGATTCCGGAGTTTGTTGGCCGTCTTCCGGTCGTCGGCGTGTTGCACGAGCTTGATGAAGCCGCGCTAATCAAGATTTTGACTGAACCGAAAAATGCGTTGGTCAGGCAATACCAGAAGAAATTTGATTTCGACAGCGTCAAGCTGCGATTCACCGACGATTCTTTGCGCCGCGTCGCGCAGCAGGCTGTGGCACGAAAAGTTGGCGCACGCGGATTGATGATGATTCTCGAAGAGCTGCTTTTGGACGCGATGTATACGCTGCCCTCGCAGAAACGCATAAAGGAGTTCGTGATTACGAGCGAGATGGTAGAGCGTCATCGAGCAGTGCCGGGCGAGGGCCTGGCCGGCGTCGATGATGCCGCGGCTTAGAGAATTTTTACGTCTAAAAACTAAACGGCAACCCTGGGGTTCAGCAGGGTTGCCGTTTTGCCTGAAGCGAGCCCTTTAAAATCTGCTCGCCCGTTGCGTGGGGCGTTCGTTGTCAGAGAGCATTATGGTGAGGCCGTCTCGCTTCTGAGGAAGCTCGACGTGCGACATTGTGCATAGCTACTAACGTGCCATCGAAGTGATGATCTGGCTAACGTGTAGTAAGTGACTGTGCCAGCGTAACTAAGCCGAAGAAACAACCTCGCAAACAATCTCGCGGTTGGAAACCAACGCTTAATTTGCTATCCGATCGGATAGTCTCGTCAACTGATCGGATAGATAAATCATTACGCGCGTCAACTAGCAAAAGCTCTTGCTTGACGCCAGATAGATGCGTACACTTGGCGCGAATTCCCCGACAAGCGTCTGGTAAGAAATGAAACCGCGGCTCGCCTCAATCACCGGCAAGTTGAAAGACACTGTGATCTCCATGAGTGAGGGGCCAGTGTTGATTGGCAGGCAAACGGGTGCGACCTTAAGGATTCGAAATCCTTCGGTGTCGCGTCGTCATGCCGTGATTGAAAAGGACGGCGATCAATTTGTGATTGCCGATCTCGATAGCCGCAACGGCACCTTCGTTAACAACATCCCGGTCAAGCGTTGCGAACTGCATCACGGCGATCGCGTGCAGATTGGCGAATCAGAGTTCTTCTTTCTGATCGACGAGAGCGAGGATCCAACTCAGACCAGCGAAATCCATCTCGAGGAAGCTCCGCTGCTCGGTGCTCCCGCGGTGCGCATGACGTATAGCGAAGCGCTGTATGTAATGACACGCGACCTGAGCGCGTTTTTGAAAATTAGTACAACGATCAATGCCATTCGCGGGCTGGATAAGCTGCAGAAGGCGTTACTCGAATTGTTGTTCGAAGTCGTTCCGGCGCGACGCGCGGCCATCCTGCTGTCCACCAACAACCCAAATTCATCTGACGAATTCTCGTCGATTGTGGGCCTCGATCGTCTGGCGGGCGCCAGTCAGACGGTCAACGTCAGTCGCACCGTAGTGCGTCGCGTTTTGAAAGATCGGGCGGCCATGCTGCTGTGCGAAGCCGATGATAATGCGAACGTGAAGTCGGAAAGTCTCATCGCCGCGCGCACTCGCTCGGTCTTGTGTGTGCCGCTGATTCTTCTCGACCGGACCCTTGGAGCGATCTACCTGGACACGGATGATCCCCAGCCTCGATTCGACGAGAATCACCTGCAACTTGTGACTGCGGTTGCGGCCATCGCGGCGGTTGCGATTGAAAACGCGCGCAACTTCGAATCGCTGGAAAGCGAAAACGCGCGACTGATGCAGGATGCGAATATCGAACACAACATGGTCGGCGAAAGTCCTCTCCTCCAGCGCGTCTATCAATTGATTTCCAAAGTCGCGCCCACCGACTCGACGGTTTTGATTTCCGGCGAGAGCGGGACGGGCAAAGAGTTGGTCGCGCGCGCGATTCATCGCAGCAGCAAACGCGTTGACAAGCCGTTCATCGCAGTGAATTGCGCGGCGCTGGCGGAGTCACTTTTGGAAAGTGAGTTGTTCGGCCACGAGAAGGGAGCGTTCACCGGCGCGTTCATTCAAAAGAAGGGGCGGTTGGAAGTCGCCGACGGCGGCACGATGTTTCTTGATGAGATCGGCGATCTCTCGCCGGCGCTCCAAACGAAACTGCTGCGCGTTTTGCAGGAGCGAGAGTTCGAGCGCGTTGGCGGCAATCACACCGTGCGAATTGATGTGCGACTTTTGGCGGCCACCAACCGCGATCTGGAAAAGGCCATCGCCGAAGGCACTTTTCGCCAGGACCTTTACTTCCGCCTCAACGTCGTACCGTTAAAGATGCCGCCATTGCGCGAGCGTCGCGATGACATTCCCTTGCTGGCGAATTACTTCGCGAGAAAGTACGGCGAGAAGTGCAATCGGAGAATCCTGGGAATTTCTCCGGAAGCGCGGCGGCTGCTTATGAGTTATGACTGGCCCGGCAACGTGCGCGAACTGGAAAACGCAATCGAGCGCGCCGTGGTGCTCGGATCGACGGATTACATCGTCGCGGACGATCTGCCTGAATCGGTTCTGGAGCACGACGCCACGTCGAGCAGCGAGGGCAGCTCCAGTTATCACGAGCAGGTCGTGCAAATGAAAAAAGAGATGATTATTGACGCGGTCAAGCAGTGCAACGGCAGCTACACGGCGGCGGCCAAAATGCTCCATTTGCATCCCAACTACCTGCATCGCCTGATCAGGAACCTCAACCTGAAAGATCAACTCAAGTAGCCACTTCACAGGGCGTTTTGAACTTCTCAGTGGCGGCAGGTTTTTAAATAGTTTACAATCCATACAGTCAGTAAAACGGTGAGGCAATAATCCTCAATCCCTTTTGCTGCCGTGGCATCGGACAAACTGAGACAAGGGCGGTATTCGTCGTTTAATTCACAGTTCCGGCGCAAAAACTTCAGGAGCTTCGTTCGTTTCCGCAGTAACCAATCATGGAAGAGTATTCAGACCGCACCCCTGCTGACATCGCCCGTTATCCGATGGTACCGATTCGGGATGTCGTAATCTTTCCGTTCACCAAAGTCGCATTCAAGATCGGACGCCCGGGTTCGGTGCGCGCGCTCGAGATGGCGCTCGCTTCTGACCGCACCATCTTTCTTTCCACGCAGCATGACGCGACCGTCGATGAGCCTTCTCCGGATCAGATTTACGGCGTCGGCACGATTGCGCGGATTCTGCAATCACAGCGACAGGAGAACGGCCAGATCAAAGTGGTGGTCGAAGGTCGTGAACGCGCGACTACGATTCGGGTTGAGAACAACGACGGAGCTTTTACCGCGATGGTTCGTCGCGCGCCTGTGGTCAGTGAAGAAGGCGTGCGCACCGATGCGCTGGTGCAGAAGGTCGCGCAGTTGATCGAACAGCATCTGCGGCTTGCGCCTGATGTGCAACCGGACGCGCTGCAGACCGCGATGCGCAATGTCGATCCTTCGCACATGGCCGACGCGCTCGCTTCACAACTGCGGATTTCAGTTGAAGATAAACAGGGGCTGCTGGAACTTTTCTCGACGCAAGCTCGGCTGGCGCGTTTGATTGAGATTCTCGAACTCGAACTCGAAAAGCGGCAGCTCGATCGCACAATCCAGACGCGCGTGAAGCGCCAGATGGAAAAGGCTCAGAAGGAGTACTACCTCAACGAGCAAATCAAAGCGATTCACAAAGAACTGGGTCGCAAAGACGAGCGCGCGGAACTCGATGAGCTGAAAAAGAAAATTGAAGAAGCCGGCATGACTGAAGAGGCCAAGGAAAAAGCCCTTCAGGAGCTGCACCGGCTCGAGGCCATGCCGCCGATGTCCGCCGAGGGAACCGTCTCGCGCACGTACATTGATTGGCTGGTAAGCGTGCCCTGGAAAACAAAATCGAAAGAGATTAAAGACCTGACGAAGGCCGAAGACGTCCTCAACGAAGACCATTTCGGCCTCGACAAAATCAAGGACCGCATCCTCGAGTACCTGGCCGTGCGGCAGCTCGTGAAGAATCCGAAGGGCTCGATACTTTGTTTCGTCGGGCCGCCGGGAGTCGGCAAGACCAGTCTGGGCAAGTCGATTGCGCGCGCCACAGGCCGCAAATTTGTGCGACTTTCATTGGGCGGCGTGCGCGACGAAGCCGAAATTCGCGGCCATCGCCGGACTTATATCGGCGCGTTGCCGGGGCAAATTATTCAGATGATGAAGAAGGCGGGAACGGTGAACCCGGTCCTTTTGCTCGACGAAGTTGACAAACTTGGAACGGATTTTCGCGGCGACCCGAGCGCGGCGTTGCTCGAAGTTCTCGATCCCGAACAGAACCACATGTTCCAGGATCATTACCTTGACGTCGAATATGACCTGACCAAGGTTTTCTTCATCGCGACGGCAAACGTACTGCATACAATTCCGCCGGCACTGCAGGATCGTTTGGAAGTGCTGCGGCTGTCGGGCTACACCGAGCGCGAGAAACTCGAAATCGCAAAGCGTCATCTCGTTCCGAAGCAAGCCGAAACAAACGGGCTGCGCGCGGAGCAGTTCGAATTCACCGACGAAGGCATCCTCGAAATCATTCGTCATTACACGCGCGAATCAGGCGTTCGCAATCTCGAGCGAGAGATTGGCTCATGTTGCCGCAAGATCGCGCGCAAGTTCGTGGGGGAAAGTGTCGCCACGGATTTCAAAGACGTCGTCGGTTCCGAACGCGTGCAGGAGATGCTCGGCCCGATCAAGTTCCGTCAGCAGGGCGTGGCCGCGGAAAGCGAAATTGGCCTGGCGACAGGGCTGGCCTGGACTGAAGTGGGCGGCGAGGTCCTGCAGATCGAGGCGACGCTGGTTAAAGGCCGCGGCGTGGTAACGCTTACCGGAAAACTCGGTGAAGTCATGCAGGAGTCGGCGCAGGCCGCGCTGACCTGCATCAAGTCGCGCGCGGAACGCCTGGGCATGAGCCTGGATTTCATTCGCAAACGCGACCTGCACATTCATATTCCCGAGGGCGCTATTCCGAAGGATGGCCCTTCGGCCGGAATCACAATGGCGGTCGCGATGGCTTCGGCGCTAATGCGCGTGCCCGTGCGCAAGAATGTCGCCATGACCGGTGAGATTACTTTGCGCGGACGCGTTTTGCCGATTGGCGGCGTGAAAGAAAAGCTTTTGGCCGCGCACCGCTTCGGCATCGACACGATTATTCTTCCGAAAGATAACGAGAAAGACTTGCCTGAAGTGCCGGAAGAAGTTCGCAACGTGATGAACATCAATCTCGTCGAAGCGATTGACGAAGTAATTGCGCTCGCGCTCGAGGATCAGACGCCGGCGGTGGATCTGGCCGAGGAACCGAAGGCGCCGCCACTCTGGACGACTGAACCGCCGCCCGGACTGCAAACACCTGCTGAACAATAGTTTGTCACAACCGCCGGCGATCGCCGGTGGCCGTAACGATCCCTGACTTAGGATCTCAACATCAATTCGCCAGCTCTCCCGACACGTTCGGGATTCTGGTTTAATTCACAAACAGGAGCACGATAATGGGTAAACACGAAGATGCGGATCTGATTCTGAAACTTTACGACCTTCGTCGCGAGACGGTCATGCGCGAGGCGCGCAATTGGTTATTCACCTTCAATCCCACCAGCGCCGAAGATGTCATCGGCGTGATGATGGGCGAACACAGCGGACACTTTCGCATGGTCGTCTCGTACTGGGACATGGCCTGCGCGATGGTCACCAACGGCGCTATCGACGAAGAGTTGTTCAACCAAACAAATGGAGAGCACATCTTCGTTTACATGAAGATCGAACCGGTCCTCGAAGGGATTCGCCAATTGTTTGATAATCCGGACTTCTGCAAAAATCTGGAGACCGTCGTCAAGCGCATTCCGAATATCGAGCAACGTCTGCCGGCGATGCGCGAACGGATGTCCAGATTTGCCGCCATGCGCGCCGAACAGGCGAAGGCCGCAGCCACCGCATAGTCGCGGACGCGCGGCCACACATCTTTGAATGCGAATTACCAGCGCGACATTCGTCAAGAGCGCTTTCAAAGAAACTGATTGGCCAAGCGACCACCGACCGGAGATTGCCTTCCTCGGACGCTCGAACGTTGGGAAATCCAGCTTCATCAATTCCCTTCTCGGCGTCCGAGGCCTGGCACGCACGTCTTCGACTCCGGGCCGGACACAGTCACTAAACTTCTTTCTGATTAACGAACAGTTTTGGTTTGTTGACCTGCCGGGTTACGGCTACGCGCGCGCTCCCAAAGACGTGAAAGCAGAGTGGAGCGCCGCCGCCACCGATTACCTGATAAAGCGAGAACCGCTCGTCCTGTCAGTTCACTTGATTGACGCGCGTCACGAGCCGGCCGCAAGCGATTTGCAACTTCACGCATGGCTGAATCATCACCAGCGGCCGAACGTAATTGTGGCTACGAAATCCGATAAGCTCTCGAATAACGAATTCACACGGAACATCGCCCGCGCGCGAAAGACACTGGGAACAGAGGACATTTTGGCGTACTCGGCCGTGACGGGCCGTGGCCGCGAGGCGATTTCGCGAAGGATTTTGGATGCGGTCAAACGGGGAACCGCAAGGTAGCTGCTACAGTTTTGTTAACAGTTTGCACTTGCGCTTTTCGCGCTTTTGTTTAGAATAAGATTTCCAAACGGAATCAGACCTTAAAAATAATTTCGATAATCCGATCGTTTTCTGAGTTCTGATCTGAGACCACGCGTATCCTGCCAGCGGCATCCAAATCACGTTTAGTTCACTCAAGTCTGGATCCGAAGCTGGTAGCCGTTGGCATGAATTGTTTTGCGGTGGAAGCCCCCACATGAGCTTCCGCAATCGCGACTTTCCCTTTTGACCGGCAACGTTCAAATCAATTGACAGCATACTGAAACCTCGATCCGTACGGCAGCCGCACGGCTGCTCATGAAAGAAATAATTATGGCAAACAGAAGAAGAACCACCAGCAAGGGCGACGACAACGGCGGCGGAGTCGCCACCGTGGATGCAGCCGACGAGTACGTGCCCAGCAAGGATGGCAAGCAGGAAGTTTTCAACCTCTCTGACCTGAAAGAGATGTCCATTTCGGCGCTGACTCAGGTTGCCAAGGGCATGGACGTGCCCGGCGCCACCGGCATGCGCAAGCAGGAACTTATTTTCAAAGTGCTCGCGGCGCAGACGGAAAAGAGCGGACTGATCTTTTCTGAAGGCGTGTTGGAAACACTGCCCGACGGGTTCGGATTTCTGCGCGCGCCGGAATACAACTACTTGCCCGGGCCGGACGACATTTACGTCTCGCCTTCGCAGATTCGCAAGTTCGACCTGCGCACCGGCGATACCATCAGCGGCCAGATTCGTCCGCCAAAAGAAGGCGAACGTTATTTCGCCCTGATCAAAGTCGAGGCCATCAACTTTGAATCGCCTGAGCAGGCGCGCGAAAAAGTTTTCTTTGACAACCTGACGCCGCTCTATCCGGACGAGATGCTCAAGATGGAGGTCACTCCGGACAACCTCTCGGCGCGTGTCATTGATTTGGTAACCCCGATTGGTAAGGGTCAGCGCGCATTAGTCGTTTCGCCGCCGCGCACCGGCAAGACCATGCTGCTGCAGACGATCGCTAACTCGATCGCTCAGAACCATCCGGAAGTCACTCTGATCGTGCTGCTCATTGACGAGCGGCCGGAAGAAGTGACCGACATGCAGCGCTCAGTCCAGGGCGAAGTCATCTCGTCCACCTTCGATGAACCGCCGACCCGCCACGTGCAGGTTGCCGACATGGTGATCGAAAAAGCGAAGCGTCTGGTTGAGCACAAACGCGACGTCGTAATCCTGCTCGATTCGATTACGCGCCTCGCGCGCGCGCACAACGCGGTGGTGCCGCCAAGCGGCAAGATTCTTTCAGGCGGTATCGATTCCAACGCGTTGCAGCGACCAAAGCGCTTCTTTGGCGCGGCCCGCAACATCGAAGAGGGCGGTTCGCTGACGATCATCGCCACCGCGCTGATCGACACCGGCTCGCGCATGGACGACGTGATTTTCGAAGAGTTCAAAGGCACGGGCAACTGTGAAATTCATCTCGATCGTCGCTTGAGCGACAAGCGTCTGTTCCCGGCCATCGACCTGCAAAGATCAGGAACCCGCAAGGAAGAGCTGCTGATCCCGAAAGAGGATCTCAGCCGTGTCTGGGTCATGCGACGGGTTTTAAATCCGCTCTCGCCCACCGAGCAGATGGAAGTTGTGCTCGAACGGCTTGAAAAGACAAAGAGCAACGCAGAGTTTCTTGCGTCTATGCAACAGTAACCAAGGCGGTCTTTGTACTTAGTTCTTTGTACTTGAACGACTTGCGTCAGGTGACGCAGTGTCGGTTAGTGATCAAAGCTCAAAGATCGAAGATCAAAGTCCCCGTCCGCGATGCGTGTTGCCATCCTTTCATCCGAAGCGCTTCCCTTCGCCAAGACCGGCGGCCTCGCTGACGTTGCCGGATCGTTAACCAAAGCTCTACACAAGGAAGACGTCGATTCGCTGCTGATCATGCCGCTTTACGATCAGGTCGATCGCGATCTGCTCAGCGGCACGTACGTTGAAGACCTGGAAGTTACGTGGCGCGGGCGCACGCCGCGGGTTCCGGTCCGCGTTAGCGACGCCCTCGGCGCGTCGACGTACTTCATCGAAGCGCCAACATATTTTTCACGACCGTCGCTTTACGGGGCCGCGGATGACTTCGAACGGTTTGCTTTTTTCTGTCGCGCGGCGATTGCCCTGCTGCAAAGGATCGGCGATGCGCCCGACATTGTTCATCTGAACGACTGGCCGTGTGGTTTTGCGTCGATTGAGATTCGCGCGCGCCGGCGCCACGAACCGTTCTTTCAAGACACGCGGACGCTGTTCTCGATTCACAATCTCGCTTATCAGGGTGCGTTCGACGCGGACAATCTTTGGTGGCTTGATTTCGCCGCCTATCGAGACGCTTTCATGTTGGGGAATGCGGCGTCGGCTTTGAAGGCCGGCATCGTCGCGGCCGACACCTTATCGACAGTCAGCCCGACTTACGCGCGCGAAATTCAAACGTCAGAGCAGGGCTACGGCCTTGATTGGCTGATGCGCGCGCGCAGCGATCGGTTGGTGGGAATCACGAATGGAGTTGATTACGACGTCTGGAATCCGGAAATCGATCCACACATCGCGAAAAACTTTTCCGTGGAAGATCTTTCGGGCAAGCGCGAATGCAAGCTCGATCTATTGCGTCGCTTCGGCCTTCCCGCGGACCCCGATCGGCCAATCATCGCGATCATCTCCCGCCTGGTCGCGCAGAAAGGCTACGACCTGATTCAGCAAGCCGCCGGCGATATTCTCGAAACCGGAGCGTTCTTCATCGCGCTTGGTGCGGGCGCGCGCGAATATGAAGACTTTCTGCAAAGCTGGCACGACGCCGCGCCGCAACGCGTCGGGGTTTACAAAGGTTACGCGGGTGAGCCTTTGGCGCACCAAATCGAGGCTGGCGCCGACATGTTCCTGATGCCATCTCTCTACGAACCCTGCGGGTTAAATCAAATGTACAGCATGCGTTACGGCACTATTCCAGTGGTGCGGGCGACGGGTGGACTCGACGACACCGTGCAAAACTTCAATCCGGCTGACAATTCGGGAAATGGCTTCAAGTTCGGCGCCTACAACGCCCGGGGCCTGCTTGAAAAAATTCGCGAAGGGCTTTACTTTTATAACAAGCGCGAAGCGTGGGCGAAGATTCAGCATAATGGAATGGTCGCAGACAATTCCTGGTCAGCCGCAGCCAAGAAATACATTCAGCTTTACGAATCGATGCTCAAATGAGTGCGGCCGGTGAGCCTCGATCGCCGAATAATTGAAACAGTTAGCAAGGAGCTTAAGTAATGAGTGAGAACGTAAGAGAAGTAAGTGACAGCAGTTTTGAAACAGACGTTTTGAAATCTGACCGGCCGGTGCTGGTCGATTTTTGGGCCGCATGGTGCGCCCCGTGTCGCATGCTCGCGCCGACGGTCGAAGCCGTCGCCGATAAGTACGCGGATACCGCGCGCGTGGTGAAACTAAACGTTGATGACAACCCTTCGGTGTCGCAGCGCTATGGCATCAAAGGCATTCCCACTTTGATCCTTTTCAAAAACGGCCGCGAAGAAGAACGCGTCGTTGGAGCAACATCCGAAAGCGCCATCTCGCGCATGCTGGACAAGCACATCACTACCGCCACCGCGGCGTAAGCGCTTGCGGTTCGTGTAACTGAACGAACTATCAGGCGCGGCGAAGTTTCTTTTTCAGGATGCTTGCCGCGCCTGTTTTGTGTCCGAATCTGACTTCTGAGACATGGTTATCGCAGTCATCGGCGCCCAGTGGGGCGATGAAGGCAAAGGCAAGATCGTCGATCTTCTGGCCGAACGCTTCGACATCGTGGTGCGCTATCAGGGCGGCCACAACGCCGGCCACTCAGTTCAGGTCGGCAACCAATCGTTCGTGCTGCACCTGCTCCCGTCAGGGATCGTGCATGAAGGAAAAACATGCGTGCTCGGCAACGGCATGGTCATCGATCCGAAAGCCTTCTTCGAAGAAGCTGACCGATTGGCCGCGCAAGGAATCAGCATCACGCCGGAACGTGTGAAAGTCAGTTCGCGCGCGCATTTGATTCTGCCTTATCATCGCGCGCTCGATCACACGAGTGAAGAACGTCTCGGCAATGAAAAGGTGGGCACGACGCTGCGCGGAATTGGGCCGGCATACGAAGACAAAGCCGGCCGTCGTGGCATTCGCGTCGCTGACGCCCTCGTGCCTGAAGTGCTGCGATCGCGCATCGAACGAAATCTTGAAGACGCGAACCGCATCATCGAGGCGTACGGCGGAGAGCCGCTCGACGCTGACTCGATTATCGTTGAGACTTCTTTTCTGGTTGAGCGGCTGGCGCCGTTTATCGCTGACACCAGTCATTTCTTGAATCAAGCCGCCGCTGCCCGTCGCACAATTCTGCTCGAAGGCGCACAGGCGACGCTACTCGATGTCGATCACGGCACGTATCCATTCGTAACTTCTTCAAGCACGACAGTGGGCGGCGCGTGCGTAGGCACAGGCCTCGCTCCGCATCGCATCACCGGTGTGCTTGGCATCGTGCGCACGTACACCACGCGCGTGGGCGAAGGCCCGTTTCCGACCGAAATGCTGGAAGGGGAAGCGGAACTCGGCCAATTGATTCGCGAACGTGGGCGCGAGTACGGGGCATCTACCGGCCGGCCGCGGCGTTGCGGCTGGTTCGACGCTTTCGCCACTCGCTACGCGGCTGAGATCAACGGCTTCAGCTCCGTCGCGCTAACGAAACTCGACGTGCTCGATGCTTTAGAAGAAATCAGAGTCTGCGTTGGCTACAAATTGAACGGCGCAAGATGCGATTCGCTGCCTTCGGTGTCGCACGAACTGCGGCGCGTCGAGCCGATCTACGAAACGTTGCCGGGCTGGAAGAGCTCGACAGTCGGCGTCACCCAGTTAAGCGACTTGCCGCGCGCCGCGCGTGAGTACGTCAACTTTCTCTCGAACCAGATCGGCGTGCAGATTGGTTTGATCTCGACCGGGCCGGAACGATCGCAGACGATCGTGGTGAGAGAATCGGCGCTGGCGGAATGGCTGCACTAGGAAGCGCATTCTGTGCTTTGGACTTTGTACTTTGTTCCAGCTCGTACGTTTCATGATGCGCAAGAGGATCTCTGGCGAGACATCAAAGTACAAGGGACCAAGTCCAAAATACGAACCGTCAACTTGAAACGTTAAACCTGAAACCTTAAACTCGTTTTCATTCGTGGGCCGATAGCTCAGTTGGTAGAGCAACTGGCTTTTAACCAGTGGGTCGCAGGTTCGAGTCCTGCTCGGCTCACCACTTATTTCGAGAAAAGAAAAGCGGCCGGCGCGATGAGGCCAGCCGCTTTTTCTTTTAGGTAGTTTCCGCGAAGGTTCGCGGACAATGCCGATCGCTATCGCGCCGAAGAGACTTCCGGTCGCTTCAGAATGTCTGCCAGGGCCTGCGCGCGATTCACGTCCGCGGGAGTCTTCATCGAAGCCGCGCTCGAGTCTAAAGACATGCCCAACGTTCTGAGCTTTGCCAGCGACGTTTTGTTCATACGCGAACTCTCCGCACTCTCGATCGCTTTCCGCAGACTGGCAACCTGATCCGCCGACAGGCCGTGCGAGCGCTCCAGCTGATCGATGTACGCCTTTGCCACGATCAAGCTGTGCGGCCAGACGATCTTCTGCTGGTTCTGCACGTTGAACTCAGTCATCTGCACCGCCTTCGCGGCGTCGATCTCGTTTTGAGTCAGTTTGTCCGTCGGCGTCAGCTCAAGGATGTCCAAGCCGCGCGCGATTTCCGAAGCGTAAATGTGGCCGTTGTACCAGTAGGCGGACCAGTCGCCGCCCAGCACGAGCATCTTTGGATCGATGGCGCCGCGATCGTAGTAGGCAATTTCCACCGGATGCCCGGCGTCGGTGAAGTCCATCACTGAAATACCGCCCTGGTACCAGGCCTGCACTTCAATGTCACGACCCGGAATCGGAATCAGCGACCCGTTATGCGCCACGCAGTTTTCGCTGTCACCCTGCGCTGCCGGCATCTTGTAGTAGCTCGCAAAACTCAGCTTGTTGTTGTTCAAGTTGAAAATCGCATCTGCGCCCCACTTGTTCGGATCGTTCGCGCGGCAACGCGCGCCGAGGCCGCCGCCCCACTCGTCTGTAAACACAACTTTCTTGCCGTCGTTGGAAAACGAAGCCGAGTGCCAATACGCGTAATTAGGATCGTTTACCGCGTCGATGCGTTTCGGATTCGCCGGATCTTTGATGTCCAAAATGATTCCGTTGCCCGAGCACGCGCCCGCGGCCAGACCAATCGCCGAATACGCCGTTATGTCATGACACTGATCGGTAGGCGATGGCTTTGTCACGCCGTGAGTTTCACCGCTCATCAAACCCGCAATGGCGCCGGTGCGGGGATCCATGAAGACGCGGGGACTGGAAACGACTTTTGCATTCTGCGGCGCCGCCAGCGGCACCTTAATCACCTCGATGCGAAACAGCGCCGTGTTCGGATCCTTTTCCGGCACGTCGCCTGAACAGCCCGGCAGCTCTTCGTTTTGACGCACGAACGAAGTGCCCGAAACGTAGATGTAGACGTTGTTCTTATCATTCGGATCGATCACCAACGTGTGCGTGTGCGAGCCGCGACACGTCTGCACCGCAGCCAGTTGCTTGGGGTTGCGGATGTCGGAAATATCGAAAATCCTCACGCCGCGAAAACGATCTTTTTGCGCCGCGGGTCGCTGATCATGCTGCGCCGTCGTCGCCGGCGGGTTCGGCGGAAACCCCTGCGTTCCGCAATCCACGCGGCCGTTCGGCATCTCAACCGACATAAACATCAGGTTCTTGTAAACCGAAACATCGCCCTGCCCGCCGGGGCACACCATCGACGTCAGCAACTTCGTCTGCGCCGGATTCGAGATGTCATAGATGCTGACGCCGTAAAAGTTTCCCTGAAACAAGTGATTCCCCTGAAAGGCGAGGTCTGAATTTGCGAAAGCAAGTTGCGCGAGAACCAATTTCAAAGGCTTAGGCATCTTTGACGGATCGTTTATGCCGATCTGCCCAAGCGTCGTGTTGACCTTTGGATTGTCCGGATCGTCGGATCCGAGTTGAAACGCGTCCGGCTTTTTGAGCAGCAGCAGATGCTTTAACCCCATCGCGGTTTCGCCGGCGTCGTACATTCCCGGCGTCAGCTTCGCGCGCGGATCGTTCGCATCCGAACCAGACATTCCGGCCGGCAGGGGCGGCGCCGGTTCCGGAGCAAAAGGATTCGCAGGCTCAGTGGCCGGCGTTGGCGAAGGGGTCGGCGAAGGCGTCTGCGCAAGCGCTTTCGCGGCAAAACACGAACCCAGAACAATCGAAGCTGTTAGTAAACGGAAAGCAAAAGTGCGTGTTCGATTCATGGTTTCTCCCTTAGCAATTGCTGAAAGACTAAGTTGGTTTTAGAGGCGGGCGTCGTCCGCCTCTAAACGAGACCGGAGCATTACTGTTTTTCGTCCAACATTTTTTGCATGATCCTGATCTCGGCTCGCTGGCCGCTGTCGACGTCAGTCGCAAAACTGAAAAGTTCAGCATCCTGTCCCGCTCCGGCAGTGTCGAACAGATCTTTCACCATGACAAGCGCGCCGTTGTGATGCTGAATCATCCCCGTCAAAAAGAGTTTGTCGAACTCGGCGCCCTGCGCCCGCTTCAGAAGCGCCATCTGCGTCGCTGTCAGCATGCCGGGCATTAGCATCTCATGAGTCGTATGTTTCGACATGTCCATTCCGGGCATGTCCATCCCTGACATCTTCGGCATCGGCATCTCAGTAGACTGGCCGCGCGCCTCGAGCCATCGCTTCATGAATCTCATTTCTTCTGACTGCGAGTGACTGATGCGCGCGCCGAGCAAACGCAGTTCCTTGTTTTGAGTGCGCGAGTCAATCAGGGCAGTCATATCCACCGCCTGTGCGTGATGCATGATCATGCCTTGCATGAACTCGATGTCTTTCGGTGAGGTAGGCGGCAGCGCGGCCCGCGTTGATGCCGGCAACGTCCGCGTCGGCTGACCAGGCGCGCCCGGCTGAACGACGACGGGCGCTGTCGAACTAGCTTGTTGTCCATACACGGGCAGGGCGAAAGAGCCTGCGAACACTGTTGCCGCAATCAAAACACTTCGGCACGCGGGTACGCTCATTCCTGAGCGAACCTTTAGTTTGGCGCTGTGAAAAGACTTCATCGGACCCAAGCGTTCTATGAAGCTGATTTTGTCGCAAAAAACCTTCCCGATCAATTCCTCGTGGCCAGATGACAGCTTTCGCCGTCCGCATCGCCGCGGGTAGTCGTCATCTTTTTGAACCACGTGAAGGTCTTTTACGTAGATCATTCGACGAAATCTTTGCGCAAGGAGAATAATTATGAAACCCAGCGTAATGTTGGCCCTCGCGTCGCTGCTCTCAATCCTGTTCGCCACGTTTCACCTGGCGGATGACGTCGCCCGCGGCATGTCACCCGGAGGGCTCGGTAACCTTATCGGCGTAGCCATCTGCGTCGTCTGGCTGTACGGAACGTTGGTGCTCGCCGAGCGGCGGTCAGGGTATGTCATTGTCCTCGTTTTGTCGCTGCTGTTAATGGGCGTCCTCGTCATACACATGAGAGGTGTCGGAATCGGCTTTGGGACTAACCGCAGCGGAGGCTTCTTCTTCGTCTGGACTCTTTTAGCGATGGGCGTAACCGCGCTCTTCTCCGTGATCGTTGCTGCCCGTTGTTTGTGGAATCCGCAATGGGCGCAGACCCGCTTATTTCAAAAGTGAAGCGGTTGAGTTAGTAAGGCCCCAGCTCAATCTCAAAATTCTCACGCAAGACTGCGGCGTACTCGTCTTCGCCTCGAAGAGTTCGTTCCGTTCGTTCCCCATTAACGGAAGTATTGATTAGAAGTAAATCGCTGAGCGAGATTCGGCCACCGTCTTCCGTCACGCGCGAACAGATACGTTTCTGCGTGAAGTGTGACTGCGGCGACGTCTGATGATAGACGCACATCTCGGCATAATCTTCGTAAGCGTACGGTCGCAGAGTAAACCGATATTGCGGTGTCCATTCACCGGCCTCGCGCCGTTTGAGCACTCGATACTCACCGTCTGAGACAATGCGATAAGCGTGATTGTCCTGCACTTGTTCTGTTTCTTCGTCCAGCAGTAACGGCTCAACAAAAGAATCGCCAAATCCCACGTCGGCCAGCCAACGCTGTTTCAGCTTCACCATCAACGCCATGTGAGCGAAAGGCTTGCTGAACCCACCCGCCGGAATCGCGACTTCCGCCGAAAGCATACTAACGTCAAACCCGAGCGCGCGCAGGATCGCCGCGAACAGACCGTTGCATTCATAACAGAAGCCACCGCGACGGCGCGCGACGATTTTGGCAAAGAGCGCGTCATCGTTGAGCACGATCGGCTCAGAGTTGTGAATGCTCAGATTCTCGAAAGGCACAGTGCGCAGATGAGCAACTTGCAGCGCGCGCAAAGTTTCAGCCGTGGGAGCGAGCTGACCTCGATAATTAATGCGTTTGAGATAAGCGTTGACGTCCACGTACGTGATGGAACTGCCGAGCGCCGAGCGGATTAATCAATTCGCTACCGCCACCTGAAACTGCTCGAGCTTTCCGTCAGGCATTTCGAAGATCCAGGCGCGGACCGCCTTGTTGTTCGCGAAGCGAATGATGTAGTTCCGGTAAACCATGCCGCCGCGCAGGCTCTGGCCGGTTTGGTTGAATGATTCCCACTTGCCGAGCGGCCCGAGGCTGCTCTTGAAATCTTCCAAAGCCTGCTCGTTGAAGTAGCCGTTCGCGTTGTCGGTGAACAGCGAACGATCGATCTTTCCTTCCTGCAATCCTTCGAAAATCTTTTTCGCTTGTTCCAGTTTTGCGGGTGTTGCCGGATCGTTTGTCGCGAAAAGCAAAGGCGGAATGCTGGATGCGATCGGACCGGCGGCTCCGGATGCGTCCTGGTTCGTTAGCACGACAACCGCGGCACGATCGTCCGGAAATACGATGTTTTGGGCGACAAAGCCCGAAACTTCTCCGCCATGCGACAGCGCGCGACGGTTGAGCGCCTGTGAAACATTCACGCCCAGGCCGTAGCCTGTGCTGACTCCGTTCCTGAGCAACACCGTCCTGCCAAGTTCGACATAGGACGCCGGCTTCAACACTTTTCCTTCGATCATCGCGATGTCCCACTTCGCGAGATCTTCTGCCGTCATCGCCAATTCACCTGCGGCGAACAGCCAACCGGTTCCCTCTTTCGGTGCGACACGCAAAGGCGCCAGGGCGAAACGCATGTAGCCGACCGGATCGCTTTCGGTGAGGCGCGCCTGATCGATATCCATGACACTAGTCATGTTGAGCGGCTTAAAAATATTCTGTTGCAGGAACTGAAAGAACGGCATGCGCGCGACCTTTTCGACGATCGCGCCGGCGATCACATAGTTGGTGTTGCTGTATTGCCATTTTGTGCCCGGCTCGAAATCGAGCGGCTTCTTCGCCCACGCGTCCATGATCTTCCGCGCCGTCGTCGGCTCCAGCATTGGCTTCATCACATAATCCTGCGGCCAGTAGTCCTGATACCCGGAGGTGTGTGACAACAACTGCCGAATCGTGACTTCATTTGCGCGGGTCAGATCGGGAAAGTACTTCGCGACTTTGTCGTCAAGCGAAAGCTTGCCTTGCTCCTGTAAAAGCAGAACCGCGGCCGCGGTGAACTGCTTGCTGATCGAGCCGATGCTGTAACGCATCTGCGAAGTCGCCGCCGTCTTCGGCTCGAGCTTGGCATCGCCGTAGGCTTTGACGTAGACGATCCGTCCATCTTTAACGACCGCAATCGACGCGCTCGGCACGCCGGTGCGAGCCAGAGTTTCCGTCGCGAGCTTGTCGATCTTTTCGGTGATATCGGCGGAAAGCTGTGACTGTCCCTTCGTTTGGGAACAGTCGAAAATGACTAAAACCAGAGCAAAAAGAAGGAAAATGGATTGATTTATGCGTCGCACCCTAATCTCCTCAATAACTTCAAATGAATTAAAAACGTCGTGATTATATAGCACGCTTGAGATAGAATCCCGTTCCCCCAAAAAGTGTTGAGCGAACTTTGCGACTTTGCGACTTGGCATGAACCCCAAGAGGCAAGTTCACGCAAAGACACTCAGACGCAAAGTTCAAAACAAAACGAAGAGATATTAATTCGCGAGAGAGGATAGATTTATGAAATACGCACGGCTCGTTTTAGCTTCATTCGTCTTTTGCCTCACCGTGATGGCAATTCAGCCGGACGTTCCGGCGCAGGATCAAAAGGCGCCGAACCACGTTCATTACAAAGAACCTGCGCAACAGAGCGTCTCGCCGACAGGCGCAGTCGCGCCGCGTCTGCAGAAACTTGGAAATCACAAGTTCCCGGTATCGACAAAGAACGCCCAGGCGCAACTGTTTATGAATCAGGGCTTGAATCTTTCGTACGCGTTCAATCACGCTGAGGCCGGTCGCGCGTATCGCGAAGCGGCGCGGCTCGATCCGAAGCTGGCGATGGCCTTCTGGGGAGAGGCCCTGGCGCTGGGGCCGAACATCAACGCGCCGATGTCGCCCGACAGCGAACCGACAGCATTAGAAGCAATTCAAAAAGCCATCGCACTCAAAGCAAATGCGTCTCCGCGCGAGCAGGCTTTGATCGATGCTCTGAAGTTTCGCTATTCCGGAAAGGCCGAAGATCGCCGCGCGAACGACGTTGCTTATGCCGACGCCATGCGCAAAGTTCATCTGCAATTTCCGGATGATGACGACATCTCGATGCTTTACGTTGAGTCAGTAATGGACCTGCGGCCGTGGGGTTACTGGACGCGTGACGGCACGCCCTATGACCGCACTTCGGAAGTTGTGGCGCTTACCGAAAAAGTGATTGGCAAAAATCCAAATCACCCCGGCGCGCTGCATCTCTATATTCACTTGATGGAAGCGTTCCAGGCCGACAAAGCCGAAGCAGCCGCGGATCGTTTGCTGACGCTGATGCCTGCCGCCGGTCACATGGTGCACATGCCGGCGCACATTTATCAGCGTATCGGTCGCTATGCCGACGCCGCGAAAAGCAACGTGATGGCGATTGCCGCTGATGAGGATTACATCGCGCAATGTAACGCGCAGGGCCTCTATCCGATGGCCTACTATCCGCACAACCTGCACTTCCTCTGGTTCGCGGCGACCGCGGAAGGCAACAGCAAGACGGCGATTGAAGCGGCGCGCAAAGCGGCGTCACGCGTTGACGATGACACTTTGAAAGCAGTGCCGCTCCTCGCCGGTTTTCGTGTCGTGCCATACTACGCTTTGACGCGTTTCGGAAAATGGGACGAGATGTTGCGCGAGCCGGAACCGCCGGCGGCGAGTGTGTACCTGACCGGCATGTGGCATTACGCGCGCGGCACGGCGTTCCTGGGCAAAGGCCAGACGAGCGATGCGGAAGCCGAGTTCGCGAAGCTCAACGCGTTGATGCCGGACAAGTCGCTCGATGGGCCTTTGTTCTCGCCTAATACCGCGCGCGAGATTCTCACGATCGCGCAGGAAGTACTGGGCGGTGAGATCGACGCGTCGAAGAAGAATTACGACACGGCGATCGCGCACCTTGAGCGCGCGGTGCGTTTGGAAGACGCCCTGGTTTATACGGAACCGGCCGAGTTTCACTATCCCCCGCGACTTTCACTCGGCGCGATCCTTTTGGCGGCCGGCCGCCCTGCGGAAGCTGAGACGGTCTATTGGGAAGACCTGCGACGGAATAAAGAAAACGGTTGGGCGCTTTACGGTTTGATGCAGGCCTTGAAAGCGCAGAACAAAAATGAGGATGCGGCGTTAGTCGAAGCGCGTTTCAAGAAAGCCTGGTCGCGCGCGGATGTGACTTTGAACGGGTCGCGGTTCGGGAGGTAGTTGATCGACTGCGGACGAAGAAGAGTTAGAGCAGTGCCAGAAATTCGTCGACGGTTAAACCAACCTGTCTGATAATGGCACGCAGGGGTTCCACGATCTAGTTCCTTGTGATTGGGAATTGTCGTCTGGGCCGGCGGGTGCTTGCGGACAACGGTAATGTGACTGCCGCGCTGGCGGTAAACTTCAAATCCGATCTTACCCAGGGCCTTGAGGCAATCCGCGCCGGAAATGACCGGCAATTTGCTCACGCAGCGACCTCGACAATTTCAACGCGATCATCCGGAATAGGTTCGCCCCTATCGCGCAGAACCTCTTCGTGCAGCGAAATTGCCTCGCGAACATTCTCAAGCGCTTCTTCTCGCGTCTTTCCCTGACTAACGCAGCCAGGCAGACTCGGAACTTCGGCAACCATGAAGCCGTCAGCGCCCGGATACAAAACGACTCGTCGAGTCATACGTGTGATTTTAGCACGGCTCATCTCTTCACTAACGGCAACACTATCCGCGATGGATATTGCGCCGAGTGATAGACGCGTTCCGTGGCTTTCTGAAAGTCGGCGTCGGTTCCCTGCTTGTAGTTCGCCATGAACTTTTGCGGATTGCGCGCGACCAGCGGAAACCATGTGCTTTGAACCTGCACCATGATGCGATGGCCTTTCTTGAACGTGTGCACGATGCCCGGCATCACGTAAGCAATCTTAGCCGGGCGGTTCGGCACGAGCGGCGTGGGCTTTTCAAAGCTGTTCCGGTAGCGCGCCGGAAAGGGCTCGCCGCGCAGAAGCATTTGATAACCGCCGGGTTTGAAGACTGAGAATGCTGAGTTTTCCGGCGGCTTCACCCGTTCCGGATCGCCGTTCGGCAACTTGTTTCCGGTCGCAGGAAATTGGTAATCGTCGGGAAAGACGTCGATGAGTTTGAGGACAAAATCTGAATCCGTGCCACTCGAAGAAATGAACAGCTCGGGCTTGATGTTACCGGCAACCGTGATGTCGTCTTTCAGCACGTCGGTCTGATAGACAAGTACATCCGGCCGTGTCGCGGCGAACCGCTGATCTTCCGTCATGAAGTCCGTCGGATAATTTAAAGTGATTTTTTGCGTGTAGGGTACCGGGTTCCATGGATCGCTGACGTATTCGTCGAACACCTTACTGCCGCCCGAGGGCCTTGCGCCGCTCGCACTGTCACCAAACTTCAGTTGTCCATTTTCCATCAGATACAGCGCCGTATCGTTCGAGCTGTTTGGTGACCAGTCACCGAATTCTCGCCAATCGTAGGTGCCCGTGTCGAAGCCGTTGACTTCCTTAATCTGCGAGATGTCGCCTTTATCTTTCAAAAAGTAATTGAAGAACGGCAGCTCGTAAACACGCCGGTAGTCGAGACTCACATTGCCGCCGAAATAAGCCGTGCCCAGCCAACTTCCATCCGAACGCTCCCAGCAACCGTGACACCACGGTCCCATCACGAGCACGTTAAAGATGCCGGGGTTCTGTTTCTCGATCGCTTGATAGGTGTTGAGCGCGCCGTATAAATCTTCGTTGTCGTACCAGCCACCGACCGTCATCACTGCGGCATGAATATTTTTTAAGTGCGGCAGAATATTTCGTTCTTTCCAAAACTGATCGTAATTCGGATGCAGCAGCATCTGGTCCCAGAACTTCGAGCGGAAGCCGTCCTTCTGCCAGAAGAGGTCGCCTGACTTCCCAAGGCCGCCCATCTCCATAAAGAACTTGTAGCCGTCCGGCGTGCCCCATGGAAACGGCTTCACGTAATCGTTGGTACCGGTGGGCGTCGGCCGCTGCTGACCAAAGTAAGCAAAGAACGCGTAGTTCTGTGCGAGAAAGAGAGCGCCATTGTGATTGATGTCGTCGCCATGAAACCAGTCGGAGACCGGCGCTTGCGGCGAAATTGCTTTTACTGCCGGGTGTCCGTCGATTCCGGCCATCGACGTGTAAAAGCCAGGATAGGAAATACCGTAAACGCCGACGCGGCCGTTATTGTTCGCGACGTTCTTGATCAACCAATCGACCGTGTCGTACGTGTCGGTGGTTTCATCGATCTGATTTCCAGTCTTGTTAGGAATGTAAGGTCGCACATCTTCATACTCGCCTTCACTCATGTAGCGCCCGCGCACGTCTTCATAGACAAAGATGTAGCCTTCGCGCGCGAACAATTCATTCGGACCCAGCAGACTCTTGTACTCATTCCCATACGGCCCGACGCTGTAGGGCGTGCGATCGAACATGATCGGATACTTCTTGTCTTTGTCCTTTGGCTCGTAGATACATACAAACAGCTTCACCCCGTCGCGCATGGGAATGTAAGCCTCGCGCTTCGTGTAGTGATCTTTGATGTAGTCAGCGAGTTCGCGCTGCTCCTTGGTCATTTGACCCTGCGCGAAAACGACGGAGGCAGCGAGTGCTGCGAACAGAACTAGAGTTAACGGCTTGAGAAGACGAGTTAGTTTCATATTGCCCTCGAACGCAATCGTTTTAACAACGTGAACTTGATGTTCGTTGATCTTTAGCCAGATTTAATCACCATTCCGCGCCGCCTCCAAATCCACCCGCGCGGATGGCCCTCCGGGGTCGGGCCGAGCGAAAGCGACCATGTACTTGTCTAGTACGTCCCGCATCGAGAAACTGTCAATTTCTGAAGCAGCCATCGCGCGTCTCACCAGCAGGAACAACGCTCGCGATTTCGGCCTTTGAATTGCAGCATCTCTCCCCGGACAACATTCATTCTCATACGGGGAGGAACAGATGGACAATCAACAACTGAATGAGCTTTTGTATCAGGCGTTGGAGACGGAGCTGGGCGGCGTAGAGATTTACACCACGGCTTTGCGCTGCGCGCAGAACGACGAGCTGAAGGAAGAATGGCAAGAGTATCTCGAGCAAACACGCAATCATGTTCAGATCATGCAGAACGTGTTGAATGAGCTGGGCCTGGATTTGGAGGAAGAGACTCCGGGCCGCAAAGTTGTGCGCCACACGGGCGAGTCGCTGGTCAAATCGATGGAGATGGCGCTCCAGGAAGGCGAACCGGCCGCGGCCCAACTTGTTGCCGCTGAATGCGTTGTGCTCGCCGAAACGAAGGATCACATGAACTGGCAACTAATTGGCGAGGCCGCGAAAAAGGCGAAAGCCGACGTGGCCAAAGTCCTCAAAGCTGCGCACGACGAGGTGGAAGATCAGGAGGATGAGCACCTTTACCACACCCAGGGTTGGGCGCGCGAGCTTTGGATTGAATCGCTCGGCATGAAGGCGGTGCTGCCGCCTCCGGAAGAGGAAAAGAAAGTGAAGACGGCAATCGGCGCTGCGCGAGCACAACACGCGCGTCAAGACATGCTTTAAAGCGTTTTCACAATCGTGCGAACACAGAGCGCCAAGTGGCTTCACCGCCGCCTGGCGTTTCTGTTTGGCGGTGCGGGCCGTTGGATCGCGCGGTCATCCGCTGTATGATCGCGTCATGTTGAAAGTCGAAGATATGTCTCGCTCGGAAATGCACGAGCTGCTCGAGCGGCAGCACTTCGGCCATCTCGGTTGTGCGCGAGACGGCCGGCCCTATGTCGTGCCAATGAATTATGCGTACGACGGTAAGCACTTGTACTTCTTCACGACCGAAGGAATGAAAACGCATTTCATTGAAGCCAACCCGGAAGTTTGCCTGCAAGTTGAAGAGGTTGCGGACACGTCCCATTGGCGCAGCGTCATGGCCATCGGACGTGCCCAACTTCTCACGCAAGCCGAAGACGTCGAACAAGCCATGCAACATATCCTGAAGCGAAATCCTTCGCTCACTCCGGCCATCAGCGCGACCAGCCTGGATACCTGGGGCCGCGCGGTGGATGTCGCGCTTTATCGCATCACCCCCGAAATTTTGGACGGAAGAAAAACTGTCGCGTAAGGTTTGGCGCGGGGCGCTAGTTCAGCGGCACGTATTCGGGACTCATCATAATAAACGTGCAGACGTCGCCTTTTGACAGGCAGGAAAGCGTGCCGCGACGAATTATCTTGGTCGCCTTGTCGTCCGGAAATGCAAACCCAAAATTTGCCGATTTGAATTGAGCCGCGAGCGGCTTCAGTTTTTCGTCACCCGAAATGAATTTCACTTCCGTGACCTGAGCATTCCGATTCGGCCCCGGCGTTAAGACGACAAAGAAGCGCGCCTCAGTAGCGCCCTTCACATTTACAGTAGCAGGGCCGAGATCGACGCTGCGCGAATTCATCGCCGCGGACGACGGAGTTTTCAGCAGCGCCTCAGTTTTCTCTTTGCCGAGCAGTCGCACCAGACTCTCTGACGCCTCGGGAACAGTTCGAAACGCGCCGGTGGCTTGTGCGTAGATCTTGATCGCCTCGTCGATCTTGCCGCGCTTCTCATAAATCTGTCCGAGGTGATAACCGACTTCGCCGTGCTCGGCGACGCGCCATGCCGCCGTGATGTACCGCTCTGCCGCGTCTAAGTCGCCCTTCTGAAAGAAAACCCAGCCGAGCGTGTCCCAGTAAGCGGCGATTGCGTTGACGTTTTGCACGTCCTGCAGGGTCAGCGCCTGCAACTCGACGTTACGCAATCTCGTCGCGGCTTCCGTGACCGCCGATTCCGCGTACTGCTGCGCGCGATCAAGTTGGACTTTACTGACCGCAAGAAAATACGCGATGTCATTCCAGGTGCCCTGACCCGGATCGAGTTTCACCGCGCGGTCAAACGCCGCCATGGCCTTATCGGTCTGATTCAAATTCAGGTAAGCGCGCCCGAGACTAATTTGATACTGCGGCTCTTCGTCAGGATTCAACGAGAGTGCCTGTTCAAGCTCGGGCACCGCCTCCTGGTACTTGCGCCATTCAACCAGCATCATTCCGAGGTTGCCGTGCGCATGCTGATCGAGCGGAGTTATCTCAATCTGTTTTCGGAACGCGGCCGCGGCTTCTTCGTAATGCCGTTGTTGCCAAAATGCATTCCCAATCACGCCATAGGCATAATCGTCGAACGGATTGATCTTCGTCTGCTCGCGCATAACTGAGATCGCTTCGTCGAATTTTTGCTGGGCATATAACACGCCGGCAAGAAATCGCCGCACCGTTTTGTGCTTTGGTTCCTTTTCGAGGACGCGCTTGTAAAGCTGCTCCGCGAGGAGGTAGTTGTCGCTTTCAGAAGCCGAATACGCCGCTTCCATCAGCTCTTCTACTTTTGCCGTGTCGGGAATGGCCGGCGTCCCGGCAAGTTCCGTTTCCAGCGCGACGGACTGCGCCTCGTCCGCGCGCGTTGCCGTAACGAACGCGATCAGGTCCATCGTGCGATCGGGTGGCAGCTCGCGCTTGCGCAGACTGAGTGTCCGTTCGACCGTCAGCACATTGCCGTCGAGTTTGTAAGTTGATTTGTAATCCGCGTAGTCGCGCGACAGGGAAAGAGGTACGGGCAGTCGCACCTGATATTTCTCCGGCAAGGTGAGTTTTAGGCGATAAATTATGTCCGAGGGCGCGCCGATCTGAATCGGTTTGGAACCTTCGGCTTTGTCGGCCTCAACCGTCGGCAGATTTGCAGAAGGCAGCGGCACGCCGAACTTCACTTTCTTACTTGACCAGTCGAGAAAATCGCCGAGCGACACATTGTATTGAACTTCGAAAGGCTGATCGGTCTCAGAGATTTGACTGGGTTTGATGTCCGTTACGTCGCCGCCACGCAGGCCGGCGGACGCGGCCAAAACATAGCCGAGTTGCTTCCATTCTGTTTGTGGCGTGCGCCGAAAGATCAGGCGAAAGTACATCTCGGAATCGCCGCGAAGCACGAGCCGCACTCGCCCATTAAGTTTTCCCAACTCGCTTACATCGCCCGTTATCTCGACGACGTCGCGGGAACGAAATGGCGGTTCCGCCGGGGTCGTTTCCAGCAGCGCCGGCGAACCTATCGGAACGACCAGGGCTTTTTTGTCGCGCAGCGGTGGCGATAGCAAACGAAACGGCGCGACTTCCGCAGTCGTGTCCGCCCAAAGCGTTTCGTTGCCGAGCGGAATGGCGCTGATGACGTGATCGAATTGCCCCGGCGAAGGCACGTCCGGATCGATCTTGCGCGACGAATTCATCAGGGCCGGATACGCGCGCAAACCCGCCGCGTCCAGCATCGCGGCAAACAGCGTGTGTTTGTCTTTGCAGTCGCCGTACTGGTTGGCCAGGACTTCCGCCGCCGCGTGCGGCTGGTATCGCCCCTGGCCGAGCGACAAACTCACATAGCGAAAATTCTTCGCCACGAAATCGTAAATCACTTCGATCTTTTCCTGATCAGTCTTGCGATCTCGGATGAGCTCTTCGACCTTCGCGCGAATTTTTTCGTCCGGCGTGATGCGGTCGCGTTGCAAGCCGGCGTACCACTGGCCCACTTCGTCCCAACTCTTGAACGTGGTCATCTGCACGGTCGGCGGCTTCGGATCTTCCGCTTCTTCGCGGCGACGACGCGCCGCTTCCTTGTCATCGTCGCTCTCGTCTTCGCGTTTCAGCACGCTCCGCTTCCAGTTGTAGAAGCGTCGGCCGCCCTGCTCTTTGATGACGGGATCAAAACCCTGCTCAGTTTTCAGCCTCACGGCACTCTCAGCGGGGATGTTCACTTCCAGCTGCTCGTCGAGCACGATCAGTTCCCGTTTGATGAAGTCGTGATTCAGCCAGAACTGATTCGGCGCCAGCGGCGTGTGCAGTTTCCAAACCACGTGATATTCGAGCGTGTCGCCCGGCCGCAGCCCGGGCACGGTCACGTGCTTCTGTCGCACGTCGGTGTAAACCGGGGCCTCGCGCGAAATCGGCGCGGTCAGATCCTGAACGTCACTTGCGGAAGCTGCGACTGTCGTTCCGTTGCTTTTCTTAACGCGCACGTAATCGATCTCGAGATTCTCGTTCGCCGACACGTACGGAAACACGAGCTGCCCGAACTGGTTCAACGCCGCTTCGCTCTGCACCTTCACGCGAACCGCCAACTCGTGCTGCCCGGTGCCGTCCTTCTCAAACCGGTAGCTGGTTTTCATCTGCTCGATGATCAGCGCTTCCTGCGAGTAGTCCGGCGTGGGTGCGGCGGTGGGCGCTGAGTTAGGCTGAGTCGGCGAGGTCTTTGGCGCCTGGGCCGGCGTAATCCCGGCAACACCGGCGGCAATCAAGAGCGCAAGCGCGGCAAGAAAAGTTCGCGAGGGGAAAAACATAAGGACTCCTTGAGGGCCAATTCGTTCAGTTACGGCGGCCAGTTTAGCTGCTTGCCAACGAACTGCAAAGCGTAATCTCCACAGTCGCCGATCGTGCATTGCCCGCGTCGCATGACATTTTTCTGCGGCGCGCAACGCTTGCCGCCGCCGTGAATTAACGATAAGCTTTGCCGCTTGTTGGGTCGGAAATCGCTGGTCTCAAACAACGGCTGATCATTAGACTCAATACGGTTTCGGAGGTTCCACCGCAGTTTGTCCCCCGCAATTCCAATCGTCACAGCCGGGCTCAGACCTGATCTGTTCACCGAAGCAGGCACGCGCTCGTTAAGCCGCGCGCTGCTGGCCGCGATGCTCGGCATGTTTGTGCTCGCCGGGCTCGGCTTTCGCACTGCCGGACTGAGCAAGGAGGCGCTAAGCGAAGACGAGCTGAACAAACTTAACGCCGTCAGCGAGTACCGCGCGCGCGGATTGACTTCGGCAAACGGCGAGCACCCGCTGTTGATGAAAGCCGCGCTGACCGTCAGCGTGATAGCATGCGAACGATGGAATGCGACCGCATTTGTTTCCTCGCATCCTGAACTCAACATTCCGGTTGAGACTTCACTGCGAATTCCCGGAGCGATCCTGGGCGCGCTGTCAGCCGTGCTCGTGTTCCTGATTGCGATGGAGCTGTTCGGTTTAGAGGTCGGACTGATTTCGGCAGCACTCTGGTCTTTCGATCCGCTCACGATCAGTTTCAATCGCATCGCGAAGGAAGACACCTTCCTTGTCTTCTTTTTTCTGCTGATGAACGTCTTCTGGTTGCGCGGACAACGCGTCGCCGAAAGCCAGCCACATCGCAAACCCGAACCATTTTATTGGGCCGCCGCCGCGTGTTTCGGCGCCATGATGGCGTCAAAATACGTCCCGCAACTGCTCGCCATTCCGGCTGCGTACTACTACGCGTTTCAAGGCATGCCCCCGACCCGTTGGCGCCTGGGCAAGAAAAAGTTTTTGAAGTTCTTTGCGGTGATGGGCATCGCGTTTCTGATTTTCAATCCGACGATTCTGCTGCCCGACACGTGGCGAACGATCGCAAAGTTCACCGGCTACAAGTTGATGGGCCACGACAGCTACGAATTCATGGGGCGGCTGTATCCGCATCGCGTGATCGATTGGCTGCGCGGTGAGCCCTGGTATTTCTACTTCGTGCTGTTCGGAGTAAAGCTGCCGCTGGCGGCGCTGATCGCATTTGTTGGTGGCGTCGTGCTGCTGTTTCGCCGCGTCACGGGCGACGGGCGTTACTTTCTGCTTTTCTGGCTCTTTTTCTGGGCACTGACGTTTGTATTCACCGGCGGGAAGTTCACGCGCTACGCCACGTCCCTGATGCCGGCCGTAATCATTACGGCAGCGCTCGGGCTTCAGTTCGCGGGCCGCACGGTCGGACGGTTCTTTCGAAAGCTATTCGATCAGTCCGCCGTCGGAATTTACGCGCGCGCTGCTTTGGTCTCGCTGGTAATTATTTCGACGATGTGGTCGGCGGCAAGCGCGTCACCGCATTTTCGCCTGTTCATGAATTCCCTGGGCGGCGGCAACGCGCGCGCCGGCGCGTACTTTCCCCAGGATGAGTTCTATGACGCGTACATGATGGACGCGATGAAAGAGATCGCGCCCCGCGCTCGGCCGGGTGCCCGGGTGGCCACGGAGATTCCCTTGCTGGCTGAGTACTATGCGAAACGCGTCGAGCGATCGGATTTGTCGTGCAGCGAATTTTCTTCGCCGGCGGCGCTCGATAACTTTTCTGACGGAGATTTTCTGATTGACGCGCGCGGGCGAACTTATTTCAGCAATCAAGCGATGCTGGCGCGCTTGCGCGCGACGACTAAACCGGCGTTTACTATCTCAGTCGGCGCGACACCGGCGGCTGACGTTTACATTCTGGATAAGCAATCGTTGGCCGCGTTACGGGCACATTAGTCATCATGCCTTCACTCGAAGAAATCCTCGCGCAATCAATTCCCGAACTGAAGCAACGTTACGTCGATCGCGCGCGGCCGGTGCCTAAAGGCCTGGTCGAAGCGCTCGAATGCGATTCGCGGCAGGGCGCGCACCAGGTAGCTAAACAGATTCGCGAGCGCTGGCGGAAGAACCGTGCCGAAGGGCAGCGACTTCACAACTTGCTGCGGTTTGAAATCGACCTCTGGGACCAGGGATTCAATTTCATCGCGGGCGTTGACGAAGCCGGCATGGCGCCGCTGGCGGGGCCCGTGATTGCCGGCGCGGTGATTCTGCCGAAAAATTACAAGCTAAAGCGTTTGAATGATTCGAAGCAGATTCTCGACGAGACGGTGCGCGCTAAACTCGCCGAGCAAATCAAGCAGGATGCAGTCGTGTGGGCCACGGGCTGCGCCGAAGTCGAAGAGATCGACACGCTGAACATTTATCACGCCGGGCTGCTGGCGATGCGGCGCGCGGTCGAAGGCCTGACGTCCCAACCCGATTTCGTTTTGGTCGATGCGCGACGCATTCCGCATTGCCCCACGCCGCAACGTGGAATCATCAAGGGCGACGCTTTGTCCGCCAGCATCGCGGCCGCGTCAATCATCGCAAAGACCACGCGCGACGCAATCATGACTGAGTTTGACGCCGTCCATCCCGGCTATAATTTCAAAACTCACAAAGGCTATCCCACTCCCGAACACTGCCGCTGTCTCAAGGAACTCGGCGCGACGCCAATTCATCGGCGCAGCTTCGCGCGTGTTCGAGAGGTGCTCGGCCTCGACCCGATTCAGGATTCGCTGTTCGAAGAAAAAGCCGACGCTGCCGCTGTCGGATAATACTCAACCGCTTCCAACTTGAAACTTTAAACCCGAACCCTGAAACTTAGGGGCATGGGTCTTAGCGAATACAAAAAAAAGCGCCGCTTCAACGTCACGCCTGAGCCCGGGCCGGAAGAAAAGACGTCCGAGCTCGGGAACATCTTTGTCGTGCAGAAACATCGCGCGACGCAATTGCATTACGACTTTCGGCTTGAGGCCGATGGAGTTTTGAAATCGTGGGCCGTCCCGAAAGGCCCTTCGATGGATCCGTCGGTCAAGCGCCTCGCCATGCAGGTCGAAGATCACCCGGTCGATTACGCGGATTTTGAAGGCGTCATCCCTGAGGGCGAATATGGCGGCGGCACGGTGATGGTTTGGGATTACGGCGTGTACGCGCCTGAGAATGTGAAGAAAGTTTCCGACGGTCTTCGCAAGGGCGATCTGAAATTTGTTCTGCTTGGCAAGAAGTTGAAAGGTTCTTTCGTGCTGGTGCGCACGCGCGATCGGCAGTGGCTCTTGATCAAGCATAAAGATGACTACGCGACTGAGGACGAGATCGCAGAAACGGAACCATTCTCGGCGGTAACGAAGCGAACGCTCGCGGAAATCGCGGAAGATGAAGGCGGCGACATTAAGAAAGCCGCGACGGGCGATCCCAAGAAGCTTCCGCGACGACGCGGCACGAAGCGGCGGAAGAAAAGCGCTAAGAAGAAAGTCTGGCACAGTAATAAAGGCGGATCGTAAGCGACGATAATTTGAAGCGTTAAAGATCGTTCGTAGGTAGTCTGCCACTTACTACAAAAAGGCCGGCGCGAAACACGCCGGCCTTTTTACTTGACTTCCCTAACGATCGGGCGACTGGTCAGTTCAGCGGCCAGGGATGGCCGCTTCCCAATCTTAAAACTTCGGCGTCACGCCGAGGTTGTAAAAGAAGAACGAGAAGATATCCGCGTTCTGCTCCAACACTTTCGTAGTGCTGCTGGCTCCGTGGCCTGACTTTGTGTCAATGCGGATGATCACAGGGTTGTCGCCCGACTGCGCCGCCTGCAACGCCGCTGCATATTTGAACGAGTGCGCCGGCACGACACGGTCATCGTGATCGGCAGTTGTCACAAGGATCGCCGGATATCTTGTGCCGGGCTTGATGTTGTGAATGGGCGAATATGCGTACAGCGCTTTGAATTGCGCTTCGTTCTGTTCGCTCGAGCCGTAGTCGGAAATCCACGCGGCGCCGATGGTGAACTTGTGAAAGCGCAACATGTCCATAACGCCGGCATGTTGATGCACCGCGCGAAATAGATCCGGCCGCTGATTCGTTACCGCGCCCACCAGCAGCCCGCCATTCGAGGCGCCTTCGATCCCAAGTTTATTCGGCGAAGTGTACTTGTTCTTGATGAGGTATTCCGCCGCCGCGATGAAATCGTCAAAGACGTTCTGCTTTTGCAGCTTGGTGCCGGCCTCGTGCCACTTTTCGCCGTACTCGCCGCCGCCGCGCATGTTTGCGGATGCGTAGACCACGCCCTGCTCAAGCAGCGCGATGCGCAGCGCGCTGAAACCTGGGCTGTTGGTAATATTGAAGCCACCATAACCGTACAGCAGCGTCGGGTTGTTGCCATCGAGCTTGATGCCCTTTTTGTAAGTCAGGAACATCGGCACGCGCGTGCCGTCCTTACTGTTGTAGAAGACTTCTTTCGTTTCGTAATCCGTGGGGTTGAAGCCGGGTATGTCTACGTTGCGAAACACTGACGACTTCTTCGTCGCGATGTCGTACTTAAAAATGGTCGGCGGATAATTAAAGGACGTGAAAGTGTAGAAGGTGAACTTGTCATCCATTCGTCCGCCGAAGCCGGAGGCCGAGCCGGGACCCGGCATCATGATTTCGTTTTCCAGCTTGCCGTTAAGGCTGTACACGTAAGCACGCGTGGTGACGTCCTTGAGATAGGTCACGAAAAGTTTGCCGCCGACTGTGTTGCTGATCTCCAGCGGTTCCGGCTTTTCCGGAACGATGTCCTTCCATGTCCTGGTGCCCGGGTCGTACAGCACGATCTTACCGTTGGGGGCATTGTGATTCGTCTCGATCAAAAACTTATCGCCCACGTTGTCGATCACGTTGTAATCGTCGTCAGTGATTTCGGCCACTATCGGCGTAAATTCTTTCTGGTTCTTCGAAAGATCGCGGAAGAAAACTGAGTTGCCCTTCTTGCCAATCGTCGAGTCAGAGTGCGTGAGAATCTCGAAACGCAAATCGTCGGTCACGCCGACACCGTGGAATTCCCCGGGGTGACTGTTGTCTTCATAGATCAGCACGTCATCAGATTGCGGCGTGCCGATTTTGTGATAGTAGACCTTCTGAAATTCATTCTTCGCCGCCATCTTCTTGCCCTCGGGTGGCGTCGGATAGCGGTTGTAGTAGAAGCCTTCGTCGCCCTTCCATGAGGCGCTGGAAAACTTTACCCCCTGCAAAACTTCCGCCAGCGGCTTCTTTGTCGCCACGTCCAGAACGTGAATCTCGTTCCAGTCTGAACCGCCCTCGGAAATACCATAGCCCACGTATTTTCCGCCGTGCGATATCGTGAGCGAGCCGAGCCGCGAAGTTCCGTCTGCCGAAAATTTGTTCGGATCGAGCAACACTTCGGGCGTTCCGTCCAGGCCCTTTTGGATGTACCAGACACTCTGGTTCTGCAAGCCATCGTTCTTGGCCGAAAAGAACCATTCACCACGCCGTGTCGGCGCGCCGTATTTTGGGTAGTTGTACAGCTTCATCAGGCGGTCCTTGACGGCCGCGCGATAAGGAATTTGATCAAGATATGCGAATGTAACTTTGTTCTCGGCTTCGACCCAGGCGGCGACATCTGCTGCCTTGTCATCCTCCAACCAACGATAGGGATCGGGGACTTTTGTACCGAAGTAATCGTCGACTACGTCAACTCGTTTCGTTTCTGGATAGGTAATCGGCGTGTTGCCGCCGCCACTTCCGTTGCGTTGCGCATGCGAAAGTTGAAGCGGCGCCGACAACGTCAGGGAAAAAACGGCCAATGCCGCAAGGGAAAGAAAGGCGGACCGAAATCTTTTCATTTGAAACCTCCGAAGAATTAACACTGCGGTCTGGGTCGCCGATACTTTATCTGACAGGCCGCGGTTTTCCAAAACGGCGAGAGCCATCCATCGCCGGCGAAATTGTCTTTGTTCGACAGGTGATTTCGTTTACGATGCGCCACATAAGCTCTCTCGAAATTAAGCGGACCCGAAACTCTTCCCGCAGCCAAACGTAGTACCAACAATTCTCTCCTCGGTTTTCAAAATTCATCGACGGAGGAGAGGCCATGAAATACCCGGCATTTCACGAATTCTCAGCGCTGCTCAAACGCAAGACCACCCAAATCGCCGTGGCGGCGCTGCTTCTTTCAATTATTTCTCTTCCCTTTTTGTTTTCCGCGAAATCGCAAACGCGGCCCAGGACTACTTCCGGCACGCCAAACTCGCAGCCGAGCGCGCGCGAAGAAGTGTTGAAGGTCGACGTCGATTTGGTCACGGTAGATGCGCTCGTGTTGCAGAAAAATACGGCGCGCGTAGTTGGCGATTTGCAGAAAGACGACTTCTCGATTTCTGAAGACGGAGTGAAGCAGACGGTCACGCATTTCAGCCAGGACAGCTTGCCGATTTCGATGCTTTTGCTGGTCGATCGCGGCGGCTGCCTTGATCCGTTCGGGACTGAGGTGCGAGAGGCCGCGCGGCACGCGGTGGCCCAGCTGAAGCCGACTGACGAAGTCGCCTTGATGACTTATCACAATGAGGTCGAGCTCTTGCAGTCATTCACGCGCGATCGCGAACTGATTTATTCAGGGCTCGATCACGTGCCGCCGCATGATGAAGAGGCGCAACACTGTCTGAACAAGGCTTTCGCCGAAGCAGCGTCCTACATTCAGAACGCCGGCAATCCGATCGGGCGTCGCGTCATCGTTGTGATCACCGGCGTGACGCGCGACTTCGATTGCCCCGGCGGACCATCGAGCAAACTGGCGTCGCAGGAAGTCTACGAATCGGGCGCGGTGGTTTCGGCGATCCTTCCCAAAACCGGCGAGCAGCAGATGGAGAATGGCATGATGAGGTGGGCGACGCGAATTGGCCATCTTGGTGGCGCGCCGTACATTGATGTGCAGACGCTGGCGAATGAAACGGGCGGCGAGGTTCTGTCTGACAAGCCTGAAAACCTTCGGTCAACCTTCGGAACGCTGATTAGTCACCTGCGCACACGCTATAACCTGGCGTTCGTGTCAACGAACAAAAAGCGCGACGGTACCACGCGCAAACTTAAAATTGAGTTGGCAAAGTCCGCCGAAAAAAATCGCGGGAAGCTGGCCGTAAAGGCGCGGCGTAGTTACGTTGCTCCGCGCACTTGAGCGCCGCGAACACGGAACAGTCGATGGGAATTTATTTGCGCGAAGTTTTTGGAACGCTGGAGCCGACACCGCTGCTTGCCGCTTGTGCGTCCGTCAAGGCGCTGCCGCTGGAGACATCGCTGGAACCCAGGTCAGCCGTCGCAACAATGACTAGCAGAGCAGTGACGCCGAGGGTGGCCAGGACATAGAGGTATTCCGTCCACTCTTTATAAATCAGGACAAATACCACGGCGGCTAAACCGAAAATCCAGGCATAAGTCAGCCATGGTCGCTTCTTATTTTTTGTTGGTTGGATCCTTTGACTCATTGTTCTAAGCAGCGGAAGGGCCGGTTTGTGCACCGGCCCTGTCTAAAAATAAATCTCGAACGTTAGTTATGGGATAGGCAAACGCATCGGCAACACGCCGAGCGTTCCCGTTCCGACGTTTCGCAGTATTTCGACAAGACTCTTCGGCGCTAAAGTGCCCACGGTTCGGACATCAACAATGTCGTAAGCTTGCAGCAGAACGTCCGGCTGTTTGCCCTTGCGAATCGCGTCGTAGTCGTACTTAAGGTCGTCGGAGCCGATTTTCCCGTCTTTCTTTCGATAAATATGAACTTCAGAAGTCTTCGCGAGCTTCTGCGCCCCTCCCGCCATCGCGATCGCTCTGCCTAAGGTCAACTGATCCTTAATCACGAGTTCGCGCGGCTGGATCACGGCACCGGTAATGAAGACAGGCTCGCCCTCGTTGACGATTACATAGTCGCCCGGACGAATGTACGGATCGCTTTCCACGGCGCCGGTCTTCATTTCGGCAATCTTATAACTTTCAATCTTGCCGATGTCGGACTCTTTACTGTGGTTGGCAGCGACCGTCGGCAGCGCGACTACCGCGTCATCGTTTTCGGGACACATCTCGGGCTCGGTGTGAAGAACGTCAATAGTTCCACTGGCGTTCTGTGTCACGCCGCCGGCGGTGACCAAAATCTCATGCAGACGTACACGACGATTCATCGCGACGCGTGAAGGCATTCGCACCGCGCCAAACACCACGGCGGGTTGCCGGCTGCGACGCTCCATGATGCGGACGCTGACGCGTGGTTTCAGAATGTACTTCGAATACGCATCGGTGATCGCTTTTTGAATGTCTTTCTCGTTGCGGCATCTGGCAGGAACCGGGTCCTCGATAAAAGGCAGCGAGCTGATGTTTCCGTCTTCGTCCACTTCGTACTGGCCGTTGAGATCCGGCTGACCAAAAACCCTGATGTCGAGAATGTCCCCGGGGCCGACGCGATATCGACGCACGCCCTGGTTATCCATCGACGACGACGAGCCGGGTTGAAAATCGGCAACGTTTCCCTGAGATTGCGGCTGCGATTGCCCCGCTACGAGCGTCGGCATAACTACCAGCGCCGCCACAAACAGAATCAAAAATCTCTTACTCATTACTAAACCTCGAAAGATTACAGGCGAGAATGGATTTCCTCAGAATTACGCGCCGGTTGTCGCCGAAGCGCTCATCGTTTCGGCTTGCGGGGAGACAGCCATATGCCGAATCCAGTGAATAACCAGTTGCAATGATCGCATAAAAGATATCGTATGCCAACCAAACGCATGAACCACGGCGTATGCCGGTAACCCCGACGAATTCTGTCGCTGCCGCATTTTGGGCACTTCGTAGTGAGCTTCTTCACCATGTCTGTTTTCGCGCGTCCGATGCTCTAACTGCGAGTCCCGTCGCCTGGCGTTTCCACGACTTTCGCGGTGGCGAGCCGCGCGCGCAATAACTCGATTTGACGGGTAATCTGCTCGGCCTCAAGGCTGTGATCGCTGCTGGCACGCGTCAGATAAAACAAAGCGTCCCGGTAACAATCAATCGCACGCCGGTACCGCCCCTTAAAAGTCGCCCGCTGCGCCAACTCGACCCAATGAGCCACGCGACTCGAAGTCATGAAATCACGCACCGCCGCTGCCGAACGATGCAAGTCTTCTTCATCGGGATAAGTCTTCAAAGCAGTGTCGATGCACTCCAGCGCGCGATTAGCAGTCTCAATCTTTTCGTGAAGGCGAGCTTGCTGTTGCGCCTCGTGCGTAAGCAAGCGCGCCGAGTCCCGCGCCCACGCCAGCATGTGATGCTTCTGCAACCCGCGCACGCGATCCTGCCGCGCGCGAACCGTCAAGCGCCGGTCGGACGGCATCGCCGGCGAGGCCAAAGCCTTCTCAGCCTCAGCGACAAAGTCAGCGCAAGACTGAAAGACTTTCAGATGGGCTTCAGGGACCGAACCGTCAAGGTCGGCTTCAGCAGATCTTTGTTCGAGGGCGCGCAATGCTTCGCTTTGCGAGTAGACACGCTTCGCGCGAAAACTTCCGGACGTCGTGTGCCGGCCAGTCCGCGGCGTATTCTCTTCCAAAATGTATCGGGTCCACGCGCGCCGCATCACAACCTCGCGCGCGGAGGCCGCAACCAGCATCACGACGCTGGCGGCGAGTCCGGCCGGCACCCAGGGATTCTCGTCGCCCTGCAACATCCACCAAAGTATGAAGAAGAGCGCGCCGGCCGCCGCACTCGCGGCCACCATGTAGCCCGAGGTCGACGGCATCCGTCGTCGCGGTTTGTGCGCCGGCGAAACCCGAGCGTCAGGTGCTGATCTTGAGACCTGCTGCGGCCGCGTTTCCATGCCGGCAATAATAGCAAGAGGCCAGTTTGCGCTCTAGTTGCCGACGCCGATTTGGCTCGCTGAAAGCATCGCGCGCGCGGAGTCTCGACGGGTCTGAGCCAACTAAAGTGAGGTGCGATATACTGCGGCCGATTCTAGCAACTGCATTTCACACACTCGCGCGCGGAGGATGATCTGATGGAGAACGAGTTCGCCGGAAAATCTGTGTTCGTGACGGGCGCAACTTCCGGAATCGGCCGCGCAGTCGCGATCCGATTCGCAGAGAGCGGCGCTCAAGTGGCCGCTGTCGGACGCAACGAAAGTGCTTTGGCGGAACTTGTGCGGGAAAGTGAAGACTCAGATGGAAAAGTCTGGACGCGCGCGGCTGACGTCACGAACCACGAGCAAATGGAAGCGACGGTCGCCGAAGCTATCAAGAAATTCGAGCGGCTGGATGTGCTCGTTAACGCCGCCGGCCATATTTCCTCCGGCACGATCGAGGACACTTCGCTCGCCGCTTGGGACGCGATGATGAATGTGAATTTGCGCGCCGCTTTTTTTCTAATGCAACTCTGCGCGCCGCACTTGATCAAGACGCAAGGCAGCATCGTGAATATTTCGAGTGTCACCGGACTGCGTTCGTTCCCCGGCGTGTTGGCTTACTGTGTTTCAAAGGCGGGCGTCGATCAGTTAACGCGTTGCGCCGCGCTCGAGCTGGCGCCGAAAGGCGTTCGCGTCAATGCGGTAAACCCCGGCGTGGTGATAACTGAGATTCACAAACGTGGCGGGATGACGAACGAGGCGTACGAAAAGTTCCTGGAACACTCGAGGACAACCCATCCGCTCGGACGTGTGGGTGAGCCGTCGGAAATCGCGGAGCTTGTGGTCTATCTTGCGTCAGAAAAAGCTGCGTGGATTACGGGAGCAACGTATTCAATTGACGGCGGCCGGGCGCTGACCTGCGCGCGCTAGGCGACACGATTTTTTGGGCCTTCTCGCAACAGCCGTCCAATCGTGGCCGGTAATTCATTTATTTCGCCGGGCATTTTGAGAAAGGCGTCGGCGCCGGCACGGCCTGCATCGCGCTCGTCTTCATTCGCCGAGACCATCACGATCGGCATGCGCCGCCGATGAGTAATTTTTCTGGCGCGTTGCGCCAGCTCCAGCGCGGCCAGGCCCGGCACGTCGCTGTCAATTACCAGCGCGTCATAATGATCGTTGCCGGTTAACTGCCTCAGCGCGCTGTCACCATCCGTGCAAAGTTCAACTTTCCATCGCTCGGCGGCAAGCATTCCTTTTACCAGATCAGCCGTGGCCGGCTGATTCTCAATGTGAAGAATGGTGATCTGGCCTTTTGGTTGCGGCAATGCAGACGTCATCTTCCGTTTCAGCTTGCGCGGCTTCGAAAAAAGATGACTGCGGCGCGGCCGCACCGCCGATCGCTGTCGCAGCAAGTCGCGATGCCTGCTGTTGATTAATGAGATCAAGCTTTGGTGATGGCGGAAACCGAGAAGGTGTGCGGCTTTCGTCACCGCGCCGCCGGCGTCGCGCAGGGCACGCTCGATCAAAGCTTTTTCGTACCCGCGCACCTGCCGCCGGAGCGAGAACTCACTCCAATCTGATGGCAGCGGTTCTTCAGGTTGAGGCTCGATCTGCTTTAGCTCGTTGATGATGATGCGCGCTGCATTAATCAAGCGATTGTTTGTCGGCCGGTCCTGCGACTTTTTCAGCAAATCGGCCGCCGAAAAATAAGTATCGGCGAGTTCGATGGGCGTAGTCTGGGCGGTGAGTTCTTCGATGATGGTCAACTTCGCACGCCCCGCTCCTTCCCGGTCGCCCGCTGTTTCCGCGATCTCAATCGCACGATCGAGTAATTGCCGGGCCCGCACAAACTTGCCCATGCGCGCTTTCACTGTCGCATAAGTCGTCAGCGCTTCCGCGAGTTTCGCTTTCTCGTCGCCCCGCTCGATCACTCTTACCGCCGAGCGAATCAAACGCTCAGCGTCGGCGACGCGACCCTCGGCGAGAAATGTGCGCGCGCGCGTGTCGTCAACCTGCGCTGCGGTTCCGCGATGATTCAATTCGAAGAACAACGTGCGCGAACGGTCAAGATGCATATGAGCGTCAGCGTAGCGGCCGATCGTGAAAAACAAGAAGCCGAGATTGGCTTCGGTGTCAGCCAGCGCGCGGGAATTCCCGTTCTGTTCATAATGAAAACACGCGGCCGCATATTCTATGAGCGAGCGATCGAGATAATCTTCGCGGTTTTCCGGCGCCGCAAGTCGCCGAAACAACAATCCGTACTCGTTGTGCAAACTTCCCTTGAGCCCATGGTTGTTGCTGCGCTCAACCAGCGGGGCGGCTTCGTCATAGAGCCGCATCGCCTGGTTAAGCCTCTGCGCCGCAACTTCAATAATGCCGGCTCGGATCAAAAGCGTCGCTCGCAGGTCAACGTCTCCTTCGCCAATTCCATCGAGCGCTGTCGCCAAAGAGATGCGCGCCTCGTCATAGGCGCCTTCGCGCCAATAACACAACGCCAAATCGCCGCGAGCCTCAGCCACCAGTGACGGTTGTTCCAACTTTTCAAACAACTCAATGCTTTGGGTGATTAGATCCTTCGCACCCTCTTGCGTCCCCACTTCCTGATTCACTGCTCCCAACCAACCAGCCAGCGCGCCACTGCGAAGCAGCAGATGGGCCTTTGCCAAATCATCAAGCCCATCGACCTTCGGGGCCGAATTGCGATCAGGCCAGAACTCCTGTATAGCCTCAGCCGCCATCTCGTAATTACCGGCCTTTTCCAGCTGCTTTGCCAACTGTGCACAACTGACGGCGTACTCTGAGCGGGGTAGTTTTCGATTCTTTTGACGTGAACTCGTGAGTTCAGTTTGTGTCTTCATCCGTGAGCGTCCTTCCCGTAATTGTCCGGGCAATATTTTGGCGTGAAGTTAGAAGCTGATGCCGCGCAACTGACGGGCTCTGATTCCTGCTGCTAAGTAGAACATTCCCCCGCAACTGAATTTCAGTATGAAAAGCTGGAGGGTCGTAGCATAGAACGACGGTCGATCCATTGCAAGCATTATTGCTGCCAGCGCCGCTGTGCGCCACGTAGCCGCTGATCGTGTTTCCCGATATACTCCGGCTTCGGCCGATCAAGCCCTGGCAATGCGCCCTCTTTACCCAAATCAGCCTGCATTCACGCCGCGTGTAATCGTCCCAAGTTCGAACCGCTTCAGCGCAATAAAAGTCATCGCCGCGATTGTCGCGATCATGTTTGGGTTGCTGCTTGGGTTAATTGTGCTTTCGTTGATCGGGGCAGAAACGGGACTGGCTGAGTTAATGATCGGCATGGTCTGCGCGACCTTACCCGTTCCAATTTATGTGATTCTGCTGCTTTGGATCGATCGATACGAAGCTGAGCCGCTTTGGATGGTCGCGACCGCTTTCTTTTGGGGCGCGTTGATTGCCGTTTTCATCGCGCTCGTCTTCAACACGGGAATTGAAATTATCGCCACTGTTGCCAGTCACAGCGAGGAAGTCGGCGCCAGCGTCGGCGCTGTAATTTCTGCGCCCATCGTCGAGGAAAGCGCCAAGGCGCTGATCCTTTTGATTTTCTTCTTCTGGAAACGAGACGAATTCGACGGCATCGTCGACGGGATTATTTACGCGGGCATGGCCGGTCTCGGCTTTGCGATGACCGAGAATATTCTTTACTACGGGCGCGCAATTCAAAAAGGCCCGGACATGCTGCAGTCCGTCTTCATTCTGCGCGGCATGGCGGCGCCATTTTCGCATCCGCTGTTTACGAGCATGACCGGCATAGGCCTCGGTTGGTCGCGTCAGTCGCAGAAGCCGTTTGTGAAAATCGTCGTGCCGCTGCTTGGCTTCATGCTCGCCATTTTGATGCACGCGACCTGGAATGGCTCAGCCGCTTTCGGCGGAGAGTTGGGATTTTTCGTGACCTACTTCATGGTAATGGGACCCGCGTTCGTGGTGATTCTGCTGGTGATCCACTTTTCATTACGCCGCGAAGGCCGCCTCATGCAGGAGTTTCTTTACAAGGATTATCAGCGAGGCTTCTTCGATCGTCACGAATATGAAAAGCTGTCCACGATTCGCGGCCGCATGGGTATGTCATGGAACGCGTTTTGGTCGCACGGATTTTCCGGATGGCGCCTGCGCAATCGCTGCAACCAAATGGCGAGCGAACTCGCCTTTCATCGCAGTCGCGTCGCGCGTGGCATGGCGCGCAATCCACAGGATGCAGAAGAGCGCGAGCGTGTCTATCTCGCGCAGTTGCAAGAACTCAGGCGTCAGCTCGCCGCCCGGCAGCAAGCCAGGCGTTGAACCTATCGCGCCACAAATTTGTCGCGCCATCGACGATGTTGACTTATACTTGGCGCGCAGTCTCGGTAGATCCGAACGGTAACACCCCTTGAAGGTTCAACTTCTGCCCAGTTCCTTTGATGCGAGCGGTCGCGCCAGCCCCGCGCAGCGACTGACTTGCTTTCTAATTGACGACTGCGTTTCGATTGATGCCGGCAGCATTGGGCTGGCGCTGACCGACGCGCAACGCCAAACGGTGCGCGACGTCATCGTCACGCATCCGCACATGGATCACATTGCGAGTCTGCCGATTTTCGTCGACGACCTGTTCAGCGAACTAACCGAACCGATTCGCATTCACGGAACGCCGGCAGTGATCGAGTTGTTAGAGCGCGATGTCTTCAATGACAATGTCTATCCGAAGTTCGCTGAACTCAAAAATCAACACGGCCCCGTAATGACGTACGTTCCGCTCGAACTCGGCAAGGAAGTTCCCGTCGCGCATCTGAAAGTTACTGCGGTGGCCGTCAATCACATCGTGCCGACGGTGGGGCTGGTCATTTCAGACGGTGCGCGATCGGTCGCGTTCAGTTCCGACACCGCCGAGACTGAAGAGTTCTGGAAGGTAGTTAATCGCGCGCAGCGCCTGGATGCGCTCTTTATTGAAGCTTCGTTTCCAAACTCTATGCAGGAACTCGCCAGAGTCTCAAAACACCTGACCCCGAAAACGATGGCGGAAGAGTTGGGGAAACTAAGTCACAACGGCATCGATATTCTCGCCGTTCATTTGAAGCCCGCTTATCGCGAAAAGCTGATCGAGGAATTGAACGCTCTTGGAATTCAGAAGCTAAGTGTGATGGAAGCCGGACGCGTATACGAGTGGTGATGCGGCAAGAGGCAAAGGGCTAAGAGCAAAGGGCTAAGAGCAAAGAGAAATCAAAATCGTCCCGATCACTCTTTGCTCTTACCTCATTGCTCTTACCTCACAGCTCTATCTCACCGGCTCAAATTCGTTCGGCGCATGCTCGCCGGAAAAATTCTCCAAACGAACACGCCCGCTCGGTAGCAGTTGCTGAACGCGGAATGTGCGCTCGGACGTTTCGCGTCCGGGCATTACTTCGGCCCGGAAGACCACGGTCATTCCCGGGCGCGCCCAAATATCGGGTTCGCTGCGGCGCTTGCGACGCGCACCATTTTTAACCATCAGAGCTCCGATCGTTCCGGCGGCGCCCGCAGCCAACGCAATTCCGCCTAACAGCCGCTTCGTTGTTTTCTTCATAATTCAACTGTCGCGAATCGCCGGCGCACCGCAAATAAGACAACGCCTGAATTGCAAGACCCGTTCCGCCGGCATGAGAAAAGCGCGACTCCGCTTGGTTTTTGCGGCCGCCGCGCTTTCTGCTTAAGCTTCGATGCGTTTCACTGGCACAACGGATCAAGTTTTCCCGCGCTGCTGGGATAAATCGGCAGCCCGCTGACCGCACGCTCGGCGTTCATGGCGGTAAAGTGCTCCCATTCCGACGGCACTTTGTCTTCCGGAAAGATTGCCTCGACCGGACACTCAGGCACACACGCGTCGCAGTCGATGCACGTCTCGGGATTGATTACCAACATATCGTCATCGATGTGGAATGCATCGACGGGACAGACGACCGCACAGTCTGTGTAACGGCAGTTAACGCAGGGGTCAGCCACCACGTACGTCATAAACGAATCATCCTCCAGGTGTGATTCAGTTATTGCGGCTCGAACAACATCGAGAAGCGCGGCAATCCTAACACAGTGCGCCACGCGTCACGCAATTCAAGTTGAGCTCTGCGACTTGGATTTCCAAGTTATGACCGGCGCGCCGCTCTTGAAGTCATAGAACTCCAAATCGACTTCGGCAAACATCTTCGCGATGAGAATGATCTGTCCCGTGTGCATGGAAAAGTGTTCGACCACATGAAAGATCGCTTCCAACGCGGACACATCCAGGTTCTGAATGCGAAACGGATCAAGCAGTCTTTCGACGTCGAAAGCGGCGAGCGTCTGATCCGCCTCAGCCAGAGTCTCGCGCAGTCGATTCACCAACTCTTCTCGCGGCAATGCTTCACGCCGGGCAAACTCGGCATCGCGATCGCGCGTGTCGGCCGCGCCTCCAAGTCCGACGACAATCCACTGTCGCACGTTGCCGCTTAAGTGCAGCAGCAAGTTCCCAATGCTGTTGGACGCTGAGTTAGCGCGCCACCAGATCTGCTCGTCGCTGAGAAGCGCCACACAGCGTTCGATTTTTACCAGGTAATCTTCGCGCAGATACGACCGGGCTTGCGCAATGAAAGTGGCGCCTGCTTCGTTCATGGTTGCGATCGGCCCTCGCGCTACTCAGCTTCACTCTCCGGCCGTTGCTTATGTTTCGCCTTGCGCCCCGAAGGACGCGCTTTCTCTTCAGGCTTTGCGTGTTCGATCGGATGGCCGGGTGGCGCAAGCGGCCGGCGAATTGAGTCGATAAGCGACTTCTTGCGCCGGCGCCTCTTGGACCGTGAAGCTTTCATGGCTAAATGCTGGGCGAGTACGCGGCGATGCTAAGCCTCCGGCATCGGAAGTGTCAATACGGTTTTTTTTGTTTACGAAGAGGGGCTTGAAAGGAGCGGCGGATTACGCTTCGTTCGGTTGCTGGCGGGCGCGCATGAGATTCTCGATAGCTTTCGAGGTTTCCGTTCGCTGCTTCTGCTGGAATTCGTTTACCCAGCCCGTTACCGTGCTGACCATGTCGGTCGGCGTTTTGCGCTTGCTGTTCCGCGCCCGAGCACTGGCTTTCTTTTGCACGACGCGCTCTTCACGCTTAATTACTTTTACGACTTTCTTTTCTGACATTGCTTACTTGTTTCAACGACGCCGTTTCAAACAGCTCGTTGCTTTCTTGGAATTGATTTTAACGAAAACTAATGACGAAAGTTCCGTCTGGAATTTGCCGTCTTTTTCAGGGAAAGCACTACTTAGACGTTCGGCGGAGGCAGTTGGTTGCAGAACGTTAATGTCTCTCAGGCAGAGAGGTTACCACGACGTGGCGGCAAAAGACCAACGAAAAATGGCCTATTCCATCTGCTGCTTTGCCCGCATGTCCGTCTGCCACAGCTTTTTTTGCGCTCGATAGGCCAGAATGCCGAGGGCGATTACACCGCCCAGAGCGACGTACGGCAGCGTGCCTTTCAGAGGCCGCGTGCCGAATTTGATGATTAGACTATTGATTATGATCAAGCCGATGCGCATTTCTGTCGGCCCAAACCAGGCGAAGCTGACCTTGAATTCTTCAGTCATTGCCAGCATCAGGTAGGTATGAAACATGAATGCGCTGAACACGCACAGCACCAAGAGCATGTTGAAGAAAGCGCGCTCCGGAATCAGCAGGGTGTAGCCGATCAGAATCGAACAAAGGAGGACATAGTCGAACAGATGATCCATGTAGAAGCCCCACTTGCACAAGCCCGTGTCGCGGTACTTGCCGAGCTTCCCGTCAAAATGATCCGTGAAGTAGTGAAACGCAATCATCACGTTCACGAGCCAGAGCCAGCGCAGATTCGTTTTCGCGAGATAACAAAACGCCACAATCCCAAGCGACCACACGGGCGTTAAGAGCGTCAGGTGATAAGTCTCGATCCAGCTCGGAATACGCGGCAGGACAAGTCGCGCCAGCCGCCGCTCCAAGGGCACGAGCAGACCTGAGTTTGACTTGCCCGCGCCGGCAAATTTCTGTTTTCCGTAAACACGCGCTGACCACTCGCTTTCGCAAACGACCGCGGCTGCTTCTGCTTGCATTCGGTTCACCTCGGTTGAATCAATGGGAACATTCATTGGATTGCGAGCAATAATCGGGCCAATTCAACGGCCGCGTCTGAGGGCAACGCAATTCCGCAGCGCGGTCTCCTGTGCCTAGTTTCTCCGACAGTTGGCGGAAAAGGATCGTCGGGCTAGATGAAAACGACTGACTGCGATGAAGGGATCTCGAACCGTTTGCGACAGCGCGGGTTGCGACAGGCGAGCATGTCATCGATCCGCACCATGTAGTCCCGCGATTTCGCAAAACGCGCGCGGTCGTCTTCGCCGGCGCCCCGCGGCGGCGCCTGTTTCTTGCGGCGCGTAAGCCAGCGCACATCGTAGTCGCCGCGCTCGCGGCAAAATGGACAAACGAAGCTCGCGCGCTTCGTCTCCTGTCTCTCGTTAAAGAAATCGCTCTCGCGCATTAATCGCCTGCTCCCGCTGCTATGGCTTGTTTGTGCAACACCCGCTCGATGGATTGAATCAGCCGCTCTGGACTCGTCGGCGAAGGTTCATAGGCATCGGCGCCGGCGGACAGCGCCAGAGACGCCAACCCCGTTCCCCATTCGCCAATGACCAGTATCGAAGGTCTTGTCGAAGGCAGCATGTTACGGACGCTCTTGATGATCGAAATGCCGTCAACGTCAGCCGAACCGAGATTGATCACGACCAAGTCGAAACGCGACGCGCTCAGAAGTGCCAAGGCCTCTGCGGATCCTTTTGCCCTCGAAATCGAGAACGCGCGGGCGTCGAGCGTTCCAATCGTCGCGTCGTCTCGTCCCGCGCAATTAACAAACAGAATGTGCCGCAAAGTTCTCACGTGCGCTCCGGGTCGCTGCGTTCGCACAAATCCCGCAAGTATTGAAAGCTGTAAATCCCCGTTTCGTGGCCGTCGCTCCAGCGAAAGGTCAACGCGTACCTTCCCACGAGGTTGAGGTCGCTAATCTCGATCTCATCTGAAATGGCTTGTGGCTTCAAAGTCCGTTCGCCCGTCCATTCATCGACGCACTGTGCGCAGGGACACGCGCGCCGCAGCAATGCCGCTTCGTACTGACAAACGCGACCGTCCGCCCAGGTGATTCGCAGCAGACTATTACTCTCCTGCGAAATCTGTCTGGGCTCAATCGTCTGCCGCTTTTGCGCCGCATCAATCATGGCTCACCGCGCGCAGCCGCGAACGCTTCCTCAACCGTATTAGCGCGAATGCGACTGTGCGAAGCATCCCACAGCAGTTCGTCGCCACGCACGATCAAAACCTGCGGTGTCTCATGCGGCAACGCATACCGCCGCTCAAGTTCATCAGAAAGCGCGCGCGACTTCTGCACGACAATCAGTCCGATAGGCTGTTGCAGCTTGCTCATTTCTTTGTGCGCCAAGGCGCTGATGCCGCAACTGTTGCTGTGCTTAAAAATGATCGTCGGATGCGCCTGCGAATCGTGGATGAATTTCTCCAGCGACTGCGAATCCTTCAGTTCGACAAACCCTGTGCTCGACATAGTTTCTGGGACTCATCTTAGACGGAATCCGAGGCAATGTCATGAGAACGAGGAACGATGAGGGTAATCGAGCTGCGTTAGCCGCGTTGCCAATGTGAGGAAAGCCATCCCCGCCAACTATTCGCCACCGCGCGCATAAGAGACGGCGCGACCGAACGTGGGGCACGGCGATAGGTTGTCCCAAAAACGCGATCCCAGAAACGCGTGGTCACTCCGAAGTTTGTGTGCGGAAACTTGTGATGGATTTGGTGGTGTCCGTTGAGCTTCTTGTACCAGCGGTTTCGGATGTTGAAGTGATGATGAATGTGATGGAGTGAACTGTAACCGATGAAGCCTGTGACCAGGCCCGCCATGAAAGTCAGGACAAACGGCAAACCCAGCCGATACGCGAACAGGTACCAAACCAGCCACAGAAATCCCGTCGTCAGAAACCACGGCATCCCAATAAGCATCCGCGGTTCGTCGTGATGCATGCGGTGTCCGGCGTGCGCGAGGTTGTCCCCGCGATGATAGATCCAGCGATGAAAGACGTATTCGAATAAAGTCCAACTGGCGACGCCCGCACACGAAGCAACTACCAGCCACACCGGCTTTGCGCGATTGATCGACGCGTCCCAAAAAACGAAGAAGATGGCGGTCGCAGGATCGCTGACAAAGCCAACCCAGTAATTCGATTTGTGCGCGGCAATTCGCTCAAGCCACGATCCGTGACGGCCCTGTTTGTGAGGGGGTAGATTCCGCATGTTTTTACGTCAACGGTGCGGATTGTATTCTGAACCTGATTTGCTGACAACGTTTTCGTCGCGCGCCAGCAACCTATCGCCATTCTCCGACGAGCACGAAAGGCGCCCAGTAGAACGGCGCGCTGTACTTCTTCCCTGAGATCATCGCCAGTTGCGCGTCGCGCAAGGAAGCCGCCGGGCGCCGCGCGTCCGCCGCCGAACCTAGCAAACGACGGTAAAAATCCGTCATCAATTCGGCGGTCGACTTGTCCGCGACCGACCAGAGGCTGACACCGACCGTGGGCGCGCCCGCGTACATGAACGCGCGCGTCAAACCGATGACGCCTTCGCCGCGTTTCTCTTTGCCGAGTCCAGTTTCGCACGCGGACAGCATCACAAGCGAAGGCGACATCTTCAAATTGAAGATTTCGTCGGTGCGCAGAAAGCCGTCGGCTGAAGTGTTTCCCACGAGTGACAACACAACGCCCGTGAACTGCGGCCGTTCGACGTCAAGCAAGCCATGCGTGGCGATGTGCACGATGCGATAGCCGGCCACGTCCGCTTGATGAATTTTTTCTTCACTCGCGCCGAGATCGATCCAGACGTCGGCCCTTGCTCGGTTAGTCCGCGCAATGCCGGCAATCGCTTCAGCTTCCGCGCGTGTGCCGGGCAGGCGCGCCAGACGAATTCCCGCGGGCGACGCGCTCGCTTCATTTCCGGCGACGTCGCTGACCGCGCTTTCAAGAGCCAATCCAAGTCCGCGATTTTGATCCGACACCTGCGCGACGCGCATCCCCTTCAAACGAGGATCGTCAGCATTGAAGACGGGATCGGCGATAACCAGAAGAGCATCAGCGCCAGTCATTGCCGGAGCGCTGCCGCGAACCGCGGCCACGACAGAAGCCGAAGGCGCATAGACAACCTCATTCGACTTGATCAAGTAATCCAGCGAAGCGTAGTCGGCGCCGGCGGCTGTTTTCACAAGCGCTTCGAAAGGCACGTAGTTGAGCGCACCGTCGGCGACAATCAGCAGACGCTTGTCGCCGATCAAACCCGCGGCCGGTTCGACGACGGCTTTGTAAAGCGCATTCGATGCCGCGGCAAATTGCGCGACGTTCTCAGCGGGGCCTTGCGACAGTCCGAGACCGCGCTGCTCGTCCGCGACATCGATGCCGACGATGCGACGTTGAAGTTTCGGCGGAATCAGCTGCGCGCGAAATTCCGTCGCAAGTTTATTGACGTCCGTTTTCGGCGCCAGCTTGAACACGGACATGCCCGAACGCGTCACCGCAAACAGATACGACGCGTCATTGCCGAGCGCATACTCCAACAGCACGGTGTTGTCGTCCAGGACCTTCTGCTGCACGTCGGCCAGCGACACGGGCTGCGCCGCCGTGAGCGACGCGTAACGCGGGCTGGCCGTGCGGATCTGGTTCTCGATCTGATCGAACTCGGTTTGAAGACCCTCAAGATCCCTTTCGAGATCAGAAGGCTTCGCTTTCTGGTCTGCCGACAAACTAACGCCCGTCAGTTGCGCCGCGATTTCCTGCTGCCGATTCAGATTCTCCTGTTTGCGCTTGAGCAGATCGGCGGGAACGCCTTCAGTAATTTGCGCGTTGACTTCGGCAAGCATGTCCAGCAATGAACGCGCGCGCCCCTGTTCAGAGATGCGTAGCGCTTCCGACGCGTATTCGAGGGCTTTGCTGGAAAGGGCACCCCCCGATCCGGTCGCTACCGCTCCCGATACTGACAGCGCGGCTTCCGCAAAGGCAGCAACGGCTTCGTCGTAAACGTCTTTGGTCGTCGCGAGGAAAGTTGTGCGCGATTCGTCCGCGCGCAAGCTGCCCGCGCGAATTTGCTCGATCGTGTTCAGCGAATCGCGATACGCGGCCAGCGCTTGTTCGCGAAGCTTGGCCGCGTTGCTATCTTTCTCCAGCGCGGCTTGCACCCAGAGGCTCCGGCCGCGGCCACGTTGCGCCGGCCACATCAGATCCAGACGCTTGTCGTCTTCCGCGCCTTTCTGCGCCGCTTCATACAACTTCGCTGCGTCTTTGTAGCGGCCCTCCTTCAGCGCGATGTCGCCGAGACTGGTGCGCGCGGCGGTACGAAAACGACGCGTCTGGCCCAGCTTGGCAACGATCGGCAGCGCGCCACTGCCGGCATTCATCGCGTTCTCGAAATGTTTTTTCGCGGTCACGAGATCGTTCTGCGCGAATGCGATGCGGCCGGTGCCGAGTTCATACGTCATGTAGACGATCGCGACGCGATACTCATCCATCTCTTTCTTTACTTCGAGAAAACCGATCGCCGCACTGGCCGGTGTCGCCACATCGACGCGTCCGGTGGAGATGCTGCCGATGATTCCGCCAATGCCACCCAGGCGCCGGCCGACTTTCGCTGCCGCGCTTTCGGGTTTCTTGACCGTCATGCGCGCATACGCGGTGGCGGCGGTGGACACCTGGCCCAGCCGGTAATTCGTGTCGCCAATCTTGGCGAGCATCAGGTTCGCATTGAATCCGTTATCCGCGGTGCTGGCGGCAGTTTCGGCAGCGGCCCCGGCCGTGGCCCCCGCCTGGTTCGCGATTGTCGTGGTCGCAGCTCCAGTCTGCGCATCACTCGCGGCCGCGACGCTGAACGCCTCGTAGGCCTTCTCGTAATGCTCCAGCGCAACTTTGTACTGACCCTGAACCAGGTAGAGATCGCCGAGCGCATCGCGCGCCGCCGCAATGCCGCGCTGATTCTTCGCCTCGGTGTAAATGTCGAGCGCGCTTTGCAGATAGCCGAGCGCCTGATCCGCGTGGCCCTGCTTGAGCAGCGTGCGACCTCGTGAAAGTGCTGAAGAAGCTTTCCAGCACATTGGGATCCTAAGCTTAGAATTCCACGTGGACAAGTTGT
>JADMIO011251607.1_pt1 | contig 96660 bp, 71 predicted proteins | sample 8958161 | NCBI WGS metagenome assembly JADMIO01 (sample SAMN16585339, study PRJNA669376) | soil metagenome | isolation source: Crop rotation soil | place: USA: Cullars Rotation, Alabama | collected 2011
CGCGACTTCAAGTCACGTGAATTCCAAGCTTCGGATCCCACTGTGCTGGAAAGGGTTCGTCTGCAGGAAGGATCTTGCCATTCAGACAAATGTTCATGCGATGAAAGTAAAATAAATTGGCTGGAATAAATCACCCGACGGCGCGGCAACGCAGCGATTTTTATCCGCTCCACTTCCTCAGGCCTACAAATAAAAATGCCATCCGCAAAAAAGCGTCTGGCATTAATATATGGTTGTGGTTAGTAACGGCTGGCGCACCGTTTAAAAAGTTGCCGACTGCCGTCCCGATAGCTATCGGGAGCAGACTGACTAATGTTGTTCGACCAACCCGGCTTTCACTGCATACATCACCAGGCCTGCCATTGATTTGGTGCCTGTTTTTGTTTTGAGTTTGTCGCGGATAGCTTCTACTGTACGAGGGCTGAGGTCAACGATATCGGCGATTTCTTTAGTGCTTTTTTCATCGCACATCAGCTTCAGGATCGTGATCTCCTTATCGGTGAGCTGCACATCCTGTGGCATCGAAGATTCAACTGTACGTTTGGTCCTGAGACCGCTTAATAATGCTTTATTGGTAAGGTCGTTGAAATAGAAATCCTGTTCAAATACGCCGCGTATCGCTTCATAGATCATTTCTGAGCCTGATTCTTTGGTCAGGTAGGAGTTGGCCCCAATTTCCATCATTCTTGAAATAACGGAGTGATCGTTGTGCATGGACAGCATGATCACCTTTACGTTGGGGTAGAGCTTCTTGATCTCAGGCAATGTGGCCAGACCATCCATGATCGGCATCTGGATATCCAGGAGGACAACATCGGGCTGAATATGGCGCAAAAGATTCAGAAGCTGCATGCCGTTTTCGGCTTCAGCGACCATCTGGATGTCTTTACGGCTGGAAAGGGAAGTTTTGACTCCTGTACGGAACAAGGTGTGATCGTCAGCAATGGCTACTTTGATTACTGTGTTGTTGGTTTCGTGATTTTTCATGGGGTTGATATTGGTAAAAAATGGCGGACTACGCGTTTTGTTTGCGGGTGCAAATTGGAAAATTCCCGCAATATATCCCATAGTAGAAGTACTTGATTTCAATTTTGCGGAAAGTACCGGTAAAAAGCAGCATGAATAAAAATCAAATTGGATAGAAACTTTACTATAGTGAAATGCAGGACTAGTACGTATTGAAATGCAGGAGTAGTACGTATTTAACAGTAAATGCCGAATATGTTAAATAGGGTAAGTCTTCTCTTGTAAACACGTGTCCGCGGATATATTTTTGTTTTAGAAAGTTGATTGTAAAGGATGACTCGTCTGATCCTACTCATCCAATGTCCAAACCGTCCAGAAAGTTATTTCCAGATCCTTTGAAAAACCCAACGACACTCTCCTCCAATCAACTTTCTATATTGTTATCTCAGCCAGGCCGTTTTTAATTCCTGCGATCGTATGTAAAAACCAATCCCGACACACAGGTATCGGGACGAAGAAGTCCAGGTCTGTGATTAACCATTGAGCCTTTTCCTTTTGAATCCGCCTTAAGTTTTTTCTTTCATAACAGTAACCAAGCCCCTGCCCGATGGAGGGGTTTTTTTGTCTATGAAGCAAGAAAGTTAATAAGCAAACCCGAAAACCAGCAGCTTGTCGGTTACGAAGGTGGTGGGCCGAAGTAATTGGCAGGCTGCATTTTTTTCTCTATATATCCTGTGTTGGCCAGGTTTTTTTGAGCCACGAAACCAAATTAATTAACCATTGAAAGCCAACTGAATGTTTGATACCCTGCAACCAACCTCGCTGATCCCGTACGAACGGGAGTCTGAGAAATCCAAACCGGTCAGAAGCCCTGCTGTTATTATTCCGCTTAAGCCAACTCCCAAAACCGGCTCACTTAAACACAAAAAGAAAATGGGCAATCCCTTTCCCTTTCACGACTGGAATATGCCGGCGCAGGAGGAAGGTTATATTAAAGGAAATAATTTCGATTTGCTTTGATGTAATTAATTGCATCGAGTGAAACATTGTAAGACCTTGTCCCTTATACCTTGTATCTTGTGCCTTACGCCGACATACTACTATATAATTATATAATATTAATAACTCTACTTAAGCAAATTCTGTATCAAACTGGCAAGTAACGGCGAAGACACCACCAGCACATCCGCGAGCCCTCTCCCAATCCTTTTTAGCATGTCAGTTGATTTGGAATCACCTTTTTCGGCTGGTTCTATTAATTCCGGGATAGTTAAGTTCAGGCGGAACATATTGAATTTCGCCGGCAAATAAAATATCAGGATCAGCATACTGTTCACTCCGCCGAAGAGATATACGAAATCGGGAGGCAGAAAGCTAGTGCCACTCATTAATTTATAATACCTGAATATTTCCATTGAATTAATGGCGCTGAACATACTTCCCACCCAGAGCACCACTACCGTAAGGACCAGGCCGGTCATGACAAGAAAGATATTCAGGAATTTCCTCGCCAGTATATAATTGCCTTTGATTATGTTGGCTTCATCTTCAGGATCATCCGGTCTGTCTATGGAGTATTCAATTTGCTGCCGGTGAATAAAATCGGCGATGAATAAAAATCCCGTAAAACAAACCGCCGCCACCAGGTAACCGATCATTGAATAAATGGTGAGGTTAACATCAAACCCGTTCATGAAATATTTGTCCTTGACGATATTTTCATCGATCATCACAAAAAACAATACCAGGCAGAATAGCAGCACCGCCCCAAATGCCAGTCCAAGACTTTTCAGCAGGCTTGTTATTAGTTGCGCCCTGGTCTGGTAGCTCTCGCATACCCCATACACCCGCTTGAAAAGCGATAAGCATATCGGGAGCATCAGGAACCACATCACCATTTGGAATATGCCAAGAAAGACCCAGACCGCAAAGTTGGGATACTTCGAAAAAAAACTCATCGAATTCGGGTGCGGGCTATCAATGATCGGGGTCTGGATTTTAAGGACGCTGTCATAAAGTTCAGGATTGTAATACGCGAATACCAAACTATCCTTCCCCCGGAATCGTGCGATCATATTCACAATGCTATCCCTGCAAATACTGAAGCGGGAGCTGGCTGCAACTGCGGTATCGCTGTTACCAAATTGCAGTTGATATTCGATCTTTCGGATTTTCTGAATAATACTATTTAATGAATCGGCCGTTTTTCCTTTCTTTAAACTATCCGGTATGCTAAGATATTTTTGATGGTAGTCAAACACCAGGCGTTTGACACTATCCGTTCCCACGATATCCATGTTTTTAAAATTGATGGATATTTCATGAAACAGGGTCTTGTGTTTAGATTGAAAACCGAGTAATAATAATATGGAAGCCAGGAAGCCGGCGAAACCGCAGATCACGATCCACCAGATGGTTCCGCTGTAACCAACTTTTATATTGCTGAAGCTTTTACCCATGGCAGTTTTGACTCTGTGCTACTACCGGGCCTTAAAAATATTTTGATGGGATGTGTGGAAGAAAGCCGATGATATACCTGGCCGCTTAGTTGATGGCTGATCAAGAATTACTAGTTAAATGTAGTGAATGTGAACGGTGGTATCCAAACGTTTTTTAACGGTGGGTGATAAGGTTAAAACACCTTTTTTGAAGAGGGTCGAAAGCTTATCCGTTTAAGCAAACTTATTGAGCCCATGAACCTGTATCCAGTCTGACAGTCGGCTCCCGATAGCTATCGGATATCTGACATCTGTAAACTATTTCGAACTATAAACGACCCAACCTTCAACCTTAAACCTATTCGCATCCAGCATCCAGTATCTAGCATCTTCTTCTCTCTACATCCTGCTATAATTCGGCGCTTCCTTCGTGATCTCGATATCATGTGCATGACTTTCACGCATCCCCGCAAGGGTTATTTTGACAAACGAAGCATTCTTTAATTCATCCATATCTTTTGCACCGCAATAACCCATGCCTGCACGCAAACCTCCGGTGTATTGATAGACGACTTCCCTCAGTGTACCTTTATACGCTACGCGTCCTTCAATACCTTCAGGTACGAATTTCTTTACATCATCTTCTACATCCTGGAAATAACGATCACTGCTGCCGGTAGCCATCGCACCTAACGATCCCATACCTCGGTACTCCTTGAATTTTCTTCCTTCATAGATGATAGTCTCGCCGGGACTCTCTTCCGTGCCCGCAAAAATGCTTCCCATCATCACACAACTGGCGCCGGCTGCCAATGCTTTTACCATATCGCCGGTATAACGAATACCGCCATCGGCGATCAACGGAATATTCTTTTCTTTTAATACAGAATAAGCTTCCATGATGGCTGTAAGCTGAGGTACCCCTGCACCCGCGACGATCCTTGTTGTACAAATCGAACCGGGCCCGATACCAACCTTCACTGCATCCGCTCCTGCTTCCGCCAATGCTTTTGCTCCGGCCGCCGTTCCTACGTTACCGGCAATAACATTTAGTTTTTTGAAATTCTTTTTTACGTCTTTCAATGCCTGGATCACTCCTTTACTGTGACCATGCGCACTGTCCAACGCGATTACATCTGCCCCAACATTTTGCAGTGCAGCCACACGTTCCATCAGGTCTCTCGTTATACCTACTCCAGCTCCTACCAATAATCTTCCGAATTCATCTTTGACTGCATTGGGATGACTTTTCAATTTTAAAATATCACTGTAGGTAAAAAGCCCGGTCAGCTTTCCCTGTTTATTTACGATAGGCAGTTTTTCTACTTTTGTTTTCTTGAACAATTCTTCCGCTTTCTTCAGATCAGTTCCTTCGGGGGCAGTGTAGAGGTTTTCTTTGGTCATCACTTCACTTACCTTGCGCTTCGGGTCTACTTCGAATCGCAGGTCGCGGTTGGTAAGAATGCCCACCAATTTCTTCTCTTTATCTACTATCGGGATCCCGCCGATCTTATTTTCCCGCATGATACGCTGTGCATCACCAATGGTTGCATTGGCTGTTAAGGTGACCGGGTCGATGATCAAACCACTTTCACTTCGTTTTACTTTCCGTACCTGCTCGGATTGTTTTTCGATGGTCATGTTTTTGTGAAGAATGCCAAGACCTCCTTCACGGGCCAAAGCAATGGCGAGGGCAGCTTCGGTGACTGTATCCATTGCTGCTGATAGCAGGGGAACATTCAACCGGATGTCCCTGGTGAGCTGACTTGAAATGTCCACATCACGCGGTAATACCTGGCTATAGCCGGGCATTAATAATACATCGTCGAATGTCAGACCTTCACCGTAAAATTTTGTGGAATTGCTGGAGAGGGGAGTGTTTCTTGTTGCCATGTGCAAAGATAGGGGAAATGAGAGAAGTCGATAGTCGGTAGTCGATAGTCGGTAGTCAGTCGCTTGTACCTTGTACCTTTCCTGACCTTATCTGATCAGCGTAGTAGTTCCCTTTTGGAAAATTTTCTGACCGGTATCGCGATGGGTATATTTCAGGATCCAAACAAACACGCCGGGTCCCTGCTCGATTCCTTTTATTTTACCATCCCATTTTTGCCGCCAGTCACGGGATGCGAAGACCAATTGTCCCCAACGGTTGAACACTTTGAATTCAAGGTTCTCTGCTTTTATCGCGTTGTTGGGATAGAGAAAATCATTTAAGCCGTCATTGTTGGGCGTGAAGGCCGTTGGTACTGCGATATAACAATTGTTCAATACCCGCAGTTTTTTTGTGATGCTATCACTGCAGCCTAATGTATTATTGCTTACCCTGAGTCGTATGTTATAGTACGCTTCAATATTGGTTTGGGGAAAATACTGAAGCGGCGGTGCCTTTAATGTGCTGAAACCAACCGGTCCAAATGTCCAATGCCATGAATCGATCAGTCCTTTACTCGAATCAATACATAGTAACGGATCCTCCGGGCAAATAATATCCGGCATCGCAAAATCGGCTTTCACTTCATTGTTCATCACCAGGATTTCGGATGTGCTATCCATACAAACCCCATTGCTTACGACCAGGTGAATCGTATTGTTGCTCGTGGCCGGGAAAACAATGGTATGATTCTGCGTGGTCGCTGTTATGCTATCATTGAATGTCCATTTCCAGCTATTCACGAAATGAGCGCCGTCATGCGTAAATAAAACTGTATTAAAACGACAATCCAGTTGAGTGATAAAATTAAATCTTGCAGAAACGGTGTCTTCAGTGACAAAATCGAGCGACTGCACCGGAAGCTGCACATTACACTCGTCGATAACTGTGCTGCCATCGGTGCCTGCTTTTAACGTCAGCCTGTATGTTCCTCTTCTATAAATCGGCGCAGAGTATTTTACGGTGATATAATCTGTAAGGCTGTTGACGCAATTGCCGGCTGCACTGACAACCGTAACGGGTGTTGGGCCGGTTACAGAAAAATCACTTCCATCCGGAGCTATCGTAGTACAGGTTATCCTCTTCGGAAAATAAATCCGTATTGAATCAGGAGCGCAACCGGGTTTACCAAGGCTGTCTGCAAATATGGGTTGCGGAATCGCGTAGAAGAAAGGGGTTTGTTCTACAGGAATGTTCCGGTCACAAATATCGCGAAGCGAATTACCATCGGTACCGTTATTAATGATCAATTGGTAATTATTATTGGGTAGGGTATTTGAAAGCGTAATGATCACCTCATCAAAATCAAATCCACTGGAGCAATTCGCAGCCACTGCGGAAACAACAGTAGCCGCGGCAGGTGATACACTGAATTCACTACCGGTCGGGGTAAGACTGGAGCATTTCATTTTCTTATTAAGCTTCAGCCGGATTGTTTTGCCATCACAATCTGGTTTGGCGCTTTGAAGATGTGGTTCCTTTGGATCTGTGATGACCGCGGTACCGCCGCCGAATGATAAATCATAACCGCTTTGGGTATCGGTGAAATGACTGATCAATAGTAAATAGACGTGACCTTGAATCAGTACTGGCATCCTGGCGAAAGTGGGTTCATTATCTGGGGGATAAGACGCACAATTAATATAATTCACTCCGGTGGCTGACGCTCCTGTATTTCCATATGTACCAGCCCAGTTACCGGTGACCACCAAAGAAGTATCCGTAAAAATATCATCAGGATTATGATTGGTTATATCATAAAGCTGCCAGTCATAATCTTCGTCTGTAGCAAGTGGTGTGATCAGGAATCCAAGTGTACCTGCAGTAAAACAGGTGAATATGTAAAAGAACGGGTTTCTGTTAGCGTAGGGGGCGCTGCCTATTCCCGAACAGCCTGGCACATAAAGATCCGTTGTATTACAAAGAGGAACGACCGATTGGTGAAATACTGCCGTACCGCAAACCGGGAAAGCAGTAGAAGGAGTTTGCCCCAGCGTAGTACACGGTTGCGAAAACCCTTTTTGAACAAAAAAGAGGAGCAAAATATATATGGCCCGGTATATAATTCTCATAAGTTATCACACAAGTGACGGCGGATCAAATTTCGGTATAAAAGGCCAGAAAACTGCATGTTACAAGGTGTTAAAACTCCTGGTATGACAACGAAAAGTAAGTTTCCGTGGTCTGTTTCCGTGCAAATATTTTAGATTGTTGATGAGCGGGAAAAAGCCGGGGTGTCAAAGCCCTGTGACTTGTAAATGGACGGTTAACCGACCTTACCGGATCAACGTAGTGGTTCCTTTCATAGACACCTTTTGTTTGGTATCCTTATGTGTAAAATCCAGTATCCAAACATATACTCCCGTTGCCTGCATGACCCCTCCAAATCGTCCATCCCATTGCCTTCGCCAATCCTTTGTATGAAAAAGTAGCTGCCCCCAGCGGTTAAATACTTTGAAATCGAGGTTATCCGCCTTGATGGCATTGATGGGATATAAAAAGTCATTCTTTCCATCACCGTTCGGCGTAAACGCGGTTGGCACTGCGATGATACATGCTGACAGAACTTGTAACGTCTTTGTTTTTGTAACCACACAGCCATTATTCGTTGCCGCCGTCAAAGAAACCGTGTATAATGCTTGCGTTCCCGTCAAAGGATAGGTTTGTCCTGAAGGTTGCCGAACATCACTTGTGTTCCCATTTCCAAAAGTCCATTGCCATGTATCTACCGGGCCTGTGCTTAGATTCTTAAACACCACCGAGTCGTCAGGGCAAACGGACTCGGGTACGTCAAAATCAACGGTGACCTTGTTATTTAAAACAATCGATGCAGAATACGTATCGCTGCATCCCCCATTCGATACAACCAGTTGCACCTGGTTTTGACTTGAGGCGGAAAAACTTTGCGTGAATGATTGAGCGCTGCCTGCCGATGTTCCATTAACTGTCCATGTCCACTGATTGACGTTGTGTTGTCCATCATGTGAGAAGGTTAAGACATCAGTTTCGCAATCATATTGGACCTGGTATTGAAACTCCGCCGAAACAGTATCGCTGGTAATGAAGCTGAGGGATGCTCCGGAAGGCGTCGGCCGGTTACAATCACTTAATAATGTATTGCCATCGCTGCCACTTACTAATTGTACCGAATAAGATCCGGCGCTGACAATAGGACTGGCCAATTGAACAGTAATACTTGTGGTAAATCCATTTGCGTCGCAGGTGCCTGTAGCCGAGGCAACGGTGACAGGAGATGGACCGCTTACAACAAAATCACTTCCATTCGCTGCAATCGATGAACAACGGATGGGACCGGGAAATATTAGTTTCAGTGATGTAGGGGAACAAGCAACAGGAGCAAGACTGTCCATCGGTACCGGTGAAGCCGGAGGAATAGTGAATGTTGTAAAATCGCCAACGGTGATGTACCTGTTACAATTTCCTCTTATTGTGTTGCCATCCGTTCCGTTTTGTACCTGCAACTGGTAAGTACCACTGACGGTGATCGGATTAGCAAACCGCACGGTGATCGTCCTGTCATTCGGATTAATATTACATTGAGCTGAAGCACCGGTCACGGTTACACCTGAAGGCCCCGTGACAACAAATTCACTTCCATTTGCAGAGATCGACGTGCAATCAAATGATTCGGTAAAGTTGATCACTACCGACGAAGGAGAACACGAAGGTGCTGTTATCGTGCCGAGCGGAAGTGGCGGCTGTGGTGCTAATGTAAACGTCGCCGTCGCACCCGCTGTAACCTGCCGTCCGCATTGACCGATCAGTGTGTTGCCATCCGTCCCTGTCGCGATCTGAACGGTATAATTTCCGGTAGCCAATATAGCTGTAGCGAATTGAATCGTTATCGTTGTTGTTTCACCATTTGCACAATTAACTGCGGTAGCTGAATTGATAGTGACGGCGGATGGACCTGAAATAATGAAATCAGATCCATTTGCCGCAATCGAACTACACATTATCGGATCAGTAAAAGTTAACGTTATAGACGGTGGTGTACATGGCGGTGGTGAAACACTACCCATTGGAATCGGCGCCTGCGGAGCAAGAACGAATTGTGTATTGCTTCCCGCAGTAACCTGCCGGTTGCATTGACCCAGCAACGTGTTGCCGTCGCTTCCGTTTGCGATCTGTACTGTATAATTACCGCTGATAAGAATCGGAGACGCCAATTGAATAGCGATGGTTGTTGTTTCACCATTTGCATTGCAGTTAACAGCAGTGGCTGTATTAATTGTTACGGGTGAAGGTCCGGTGATAACAAAGTCAGATCCGTTTGCTGCGACTGAACTACATAAGATCGGGTCTGCGAACGTCAACGTTATCGTCGATGGTGTGCATCCTGGCGGTGTCACCGCTCCCATGGCGATTGCGGGTGCGGGAGCAATTGTAAACGGAGAATTGCTGCCTGCAGTGACCTGCCTGCACTGGCCAAGTAATGTGTTCCCATCTGATCCGGACAAAGCCTGCACCTGATAATTACCGGATACATTTATAGGCGCGGCAAATTGAAGAGTAATGGTATTGGTTTCTCCGTTAGTGCAATTGACTCCGGTTGCTCCTGTAACGGTTACCGTTGATGGACCGGTGATCCCAAAATCTGATCCGTTCGTCGCTATCGAATTGCATTGTACCGGATCCGCAAAGGTCAATGTTAAAGATGTGGGAGAACATTGGCCAATCGTAACCGCACCCATTGTTATTGGTGCTTGTGCAGCAACTGTGAATTGTGCACTTGATCCGGCTTGTACTTCCCTGTTGCACACTCCAACAATTGTATTGCCATCAGTTCCGGTTGCGATCTGAACCGTATATGTTCCTGCCACCGTAATGGGCGCAGAGAATTGAATGGTAAATGCATTTGCTTGTCCACCGGTACAGACAGGATTAACAGACGCTACAGTTACCGCTGACGGTCCCGTTACAACGAAATCAGATCCATTCAGCGCAGCAGATGCACATTGTAATGCCTGAGGAAACAGAACCGTAACCCGTATCGGCGTACAATCATTGGGCGGATCAGGTGTCACACTTGTGGGTCCGGGCAAAGCGGGCCGGGGCGGAACAGTAAATGTTACATTGTTTCCGACTGGTATCGCTGTTCCGCAATTATCCAATAAAGTATTTCCATCCGTTCCACTAGCCATGGATAACGTATAATTGCCCGGTGGCAGCGGCGCATTGAATGTGATGTTTAATGAATCCATATCAAAGCTGCTGGTACAGCCGTAACCGGTATTCACGGAAATAGTACCGCTTGAAGGCGCAAGAACAAAATCGGTCCGGTCAGCCGCGAGACTATTGCATTTTATTTTTTTGTTGAACAGAATATTTACCTGTTGGCCGCCACAATCAACGTGCGCTGTGTCGAGAGCTGGTGATACCGGATCAGATATAACGGCAGTTCCCCCGGTAAAGGTCAGGCTGTATCCTTGTTGGGTCGCACTGTAATTACTGACCATCAGCAGGTATTCATGTACACCGAGAAGGCCGGGCATTCTGCTGAAATTAGGGGTGGCTCCCGCACAATTCCGCAAAGGATTTGGAGTGGCGGAAGCTCCCGTGTTGCCGGGGCTGGCGGACCAGTTTTCTGCAACGTTTAAGGAGATATCGAAATAAATATCGTTGGGATTTCGGCCAGTTATATCAAATAACACCCAATCATAGTCATCGGAGTTATTGATCGGATCAATGATAAATCCTAATGTTCCCGAAGTGAAACACGTAAACCGGTAATAAAATGGATTTACATCTGTATATCCACCACCTGTACAACTGGTCGGTATAGCAGTTCCTCCGCAGTTTGGCACAGTAGTCTGATTGAATGTAGTGGTACCGCAAATAGGAAAAGCTGTTGAAGGTGTTTGTCCAAGCGTGGTACAAGGTTGAGTGTATCCTTTCAAAATGGCGGCTAATAAGATGAAAAAAAGGATGCAGGGTTTCGATCTCATAAATTAGCATTTAGCCGCTTCTCCTGACCGTCTCCACGCGTGGCGAAGGCTACCGGGCAATCACCGAAATTCGGAAAAAAACCCAAGATTGCAATACAAGATTCATGCAGAAAATCCTATTGAAGTGAATACCTTTTTCCGGGCTGGGAAAGCACCAGGTTTTGCAATTCAAGGTTCAGGATCGCTGCAGCCACTTTTCCGTTGCTCAGGCCGCTGCGAAGATTTATTTCGTCGATATGCACCGCTTCTTTTTCCTTTAACAGATCAACAATGATCTTTTCTTCATTCGATAGTTCAACAAACAGTTCTCTCTGACTCCCGACTCTAGACTCCCGACTCCTGACTTGTTCTTCCCATCCCATTAATTCGATCAATTCCTTTGCTTCAGTCAGCAAAACGGCCTTATTACTTTTGATCAGATAATTACAACCGGCGCTTTTATTGTCTGACACTCTTCCCGGAAATGCAAATACATCCTTGTTGTAACCGTTTGCCAACTCTGCGGTGATCATACTTCCACCTTTTATCCCAGTTTCAACAACGATCGTCGCATCACTCATGCCGGCAACGATCCGGTTTCGCGAAGGAAAATTGTGTTTGTCGGGCGTGGTATTACTTCTGAATTCGGTGAGCAATCCTCCATTATGTTTCACCATGTCTTTTGCCAACCCTTCATGTATAGGCGGATAAACCTGGTCAAGTCCGTGGGCGAGCACACCAATGGTTGAGAGATTATTTTTCAATGCAGCTTTATGCCCGATGGCATCAATTCCGTAAGCGAGGCCGCTAACTACCGTTACATTCAGTTCGGCAAGGGAGGCTACCAGGTTTTCAGTGATCTGTTTGCCATAGTCCGTATGATTTCTTGTGCCGATCACGGCGACGATCTTCGCCACATTCAGATCGGCTTCACCTTTATAATACAGAAGGATAGGAGAGTCGTAGCAATTCAAAAGGCGTTTTGGATATGCCGGATCGGTGACAAAAATGGGTTTGATCTTGTGCCTTCCGACAAATGCTATTTCTTCTTCAGCAGTTTTGAAATCATTAAAATCTCTAATGCTGTTGGCCCTGATGGTGCCGATCCCCTCCATTTTTTCAAGCTGCGATGTCTTAGCCCGGAATATTTCCGCCGGCTCGTATTGTTGCAGGAGAATTTTGGCCTGTACGGGCCCGATATTGGGAACCAGGGTAAGGGACAATTTATAAAGTAAATCATCGTTCATATCAAATCACCGCCGGGTCGATTGGGTATACCCTCAAATTTACTCTTTCAACTGGTTCCATGATCGGTGAAATCGTAGTTTCCCCACGCCAATAATGGGGATTTTTCGGTCGCCGTTATTAAATCAAAATCCGTATCAATGAAAAATCTTTACGCGTTAACTGCTTTTATTATTCTTTTTATTGTCACCTCGGTACAGGAGGTCACGGCTCAATGTGTTTATTACCCGGTTTCCATGGAACAAAGAGTGGCTGCTTCAAAATATATTGTTCTGGGGAAAGTAACTGAAAAACATAGTTATGTTGACCAGGTGACGGGAAATGTAAACACCCTGAACAAGCTCCAGGTAAATGCATGGTTAAAGAATCATAGTTCAGTGGAAACGGTGTATGTGATCACGCTCGGCGGTGTATATGGTGATATGGCCACACAGGTTGATCCGGCTCTTCAACTCGACCAGGTGCATGAATACATCCTGATGCTTGAAGCGGACAACAGGCAGATCGATGATAAGAATTTCAGATCGCGGAACCCTCAAAGTCTTCAATTGCTGGCTTATGCTGATGCTCAGGGTTGCCTGGTGAATGAAAACAATGCATATAAAGATTATTTTGATAAGACTCCGAAAGATGAAAGGGTCATTCTCGATGAGATCAATGTGCTGACAAGGCAAACTGCAAAGAAACCATCGGGAGAGACATTTGCCGCGAGAGTACCCGCGGCTCCGTCGGCAAATCGAATCACAGCTATAACTAGTTTTTCTCCAAGCCCAACAAAAGGAGGAACAATTGTGCCGGGAGATTTCATAACCATTTCAGGTTCGGGTTTCGGAGCAGCAGCCGGCACGGTTTTTTTCACTAATGCTGATGATGGCGGCGCCACGTTTACTGCAACAAGTGTGGCTAGCGATGTTACTGCATGGAGTGATGCAAGTATAACCGTGAAGGTGGCTCCAAACGCAGGTACCGGCCCGATCAATGTAAATGGTGCGATGACCTCTGGTTCAAATCTCAACATTGATTACAGTCATACAGCCATCAATAGCAACTTTAGTGGCTTTGGTAGCACTACCCGCCAACGATATTACCATAGAAATATGAATGGCACCGGCGGTTACAACTTCTTATACAACACCACATCCGGTTTTTCTGCAAATGCTCCTGCGGTGGCAGCGTTCGAAAGAGCAATGGCAACCTGGAGCAATAATACTTTGATGAACTGGAAGTCAAATGGAACAACTGCAACCGGATTTGGACTCGACGGAGTGAATGTGGTACTATTCGATGGGACGTTACCTGCCGGCGTACTGGGAAGAGCGACCAGTCGTTTTGGCGGCAGCTCAACAGGTGGATGTGACCTGGCTAACACGGTTTGGTGCGTCAATGAAATCGATGTTCAGTTCTTCCCCGATCCCCCGACTGCTGGATTTCCATGGGAATATGGACCGGCAGCGCCTTCTTTTTCGGAATATGATTTTGAATCAGTGGCTCTGCATGAACTTGGACATGCGCATGGACTACAACACGTCATTAATGCCGGCGCAGTTATGCATTTTGCCATTGCGAACGGATCATCCGCAAGAACTCTTTCGGCGAATGATATAGCAGGAGGAACAGCACGTGTTACGTATTCAACCGCGGCTACTTGCTTCAATCCCGCGCCGGCAACCTGCGGCAGCGGACCGATGATTGCATTTACGGTGCTTCCTGTTCACCTGTCGTCTTTTACTGGTGAAAGAACAAGCACAACAGCTAATAAACTTTATTGGACAACTGAGCAGGAACAGAATTCATCTGGTTTCTATCTTCAGCGGAGCAGTGATGGTACTACATTTAAAGACTTGGGTTTTGTGGCATCATCACGCAACAGCAGTATTCCGGTAGATTATTCTTTTAATGATAATACAGCCGGACCTCATGCCTGGTACTACCGGCTCCGGATGATAGACCTTGACGGTCGCCAGGATTACTCATCTACTGTATTTATTGATGGTGATAAATCCAATGCCTGGAAAATATGGAGCGATGAGCAGGGAGACCGTATTTATCTGTATAGTAACTCAACATTCGCCGGGAAAGCCACATTGAAGGTTTTTGCGGCGAATGGTCAGCAGGTATTGACAAAGATCATCAGCGGAGGCAGCAATGAACTGGCTGTTGGATTTCTTTCCCGCGGGTTGTATCATTACCAGTTAGTGTATAACGGGAAAACAATTACAGGTAAATTATTCTTAGGGTCGAAATAGTTTCGCTGCAAGCAACAAAATATTTATGCGAAACTTCAAGTTTCGCATAGCTTACCAGCGAAATTGTTCCTGGGAACAAAATAATTTCCGTCGAGGCGATTATACGGGAGAAACTCTTTTTTGGGTGTTTGGTTTATTTAAGATGCCATGGGTTGACTAAACTGATCAATTCAAACTGATGTCAAAGTCAAGTTCGATCGGTTTCAGATCAACAACATGGCATTTTTTACAGAAATCCGGTGTTTCATTCTTATACCACATAGCACGGAATTGCCGGTATTCCTTGCTATTGAGACATTGCATCAGCGATGTGTCAAACACATTACCAAAGTTCAGTTCTTTTGGAAAAGGCTTGGCACAGCAGGGAGTCATATAGCCATCCCAGCTAATGTAGAAATGATTCCAGGGTAAATGACATTTTTTGAATTCATTCTTCTTCCGTACATCCCAAATGCTGAGCTCCACATTCCCCGCTTCCTTCGACATATCAAACGCCTGTTTCAATTCCTTCTTAAAATCTTCGCCATAGAATAAATCATAGTAGCCCGGATCGACAGAAGTAATACTTCCCACATTTACCGGGGTAATATTGACAAACGCAACACCCAATTCCGACGCCAGCCTGACCACATCTTTCATCTGCCGGTAGTTTTCTTTTACCGCGACAAAATTGAACATGACCGAAACATTGTTTTCCTTACAAACCGTTACCAGTTTCCTCACCATTTCAAAAAAGAAACTGTAGTCACTTTTTAATCTCACCTTTTCATATGTTTCTCCGATACCGTCAATGGATATCTGCACGGTGTCAAGATACGGAGCTAATTTTTCGACATATTTCTCTGCACCCGGAACATGTGCGTTGGTAGAAATAAACGTCTGGATACCCCTGTTCTTACCTTTTATATAAGCCAGGATATCTTCAAGCTTTTTATAGAGCAACGTTTCACCAAGACCCGTCAGTCCTATCGAATCAATGTAGGGTCCCACTTCATCCACCACTTTTTTCATTTTGTCCAGGTCTATCGTGCCTTTTGCCATGGCATGTCCGAAAGCATATTCTCTTGGACAAGTGATACAGGCTAAATTGCAATGATTAGTTACTTCAAGCATGATCGATGACGGATGAGGCACCTTTGTACTACCCGTCGTTTTTAAAACAAACCCGCGAAACTTATTCCAGCTGTATCGGAAGAAATTGATCCCTCCCGGCAGTTTCCGGAGCCGGTGATAGATTTTCCTGAGTCGGCGTTTATTGAGTTTATAAGACATGAGTGTTATGCGGGAGTAGCTGCCGGGTAATCGTACACCATTATTTGACCATATGTTTTAGTTTCAATGCTGTTGATTCTATCCACTTCCAGGATAGTATAGCAAATGGTAAAGTTAAGAGGATTGAAAGGAAAATCATGATCCCCATGGGCAGCGTTCCGTTTGTTAGCCGCACAATACATTGTTGAATCGGGAAAGAATACAGGAACAAACCATATGAAAAGTCTCCATACCGGGCGAAATGATTTAACCGGGATGGCACTTGTGCGAGGTGGAGTATAAGATAGGGAAAAGCGATAAAGGTGAGTGGATTGACCATTTCCGTAAAGCAGCGAAGTATGATGATGGACAAGGCCGTTAGAAACAGCCATTTAGTATATCTGATTTTTTCCTTATACAGCGTGGCGATCACGCCGGCAAAAAAATAAAGGGCAAGATAAAATGGAACCGGAGACACCCTGCCGAAGAAAACAGGGAACCAGGAAGTCAGTATAATTAGCAGGAGAAAAATAACCGGGAGGATAATTCTTTTCCTGAATAAGAGTAAGATGTATAGTAATGCCAGTAAAATGTACAGTCTTCCTTCAAGGGTCAATGTCCACAATGATCCGTTTACAGCTTTTTCAGGATTGTCGGCAAAAACTCCGGGCAGCTCCCATTGAAGCGGCAGAATAAAAACGATATTCCGTAAATAAGTATACGTCTTCGGCGAAAGAAAATAATCACCCGTGCTACTTTCGGTAAATAAAGGACCTATCACAAACGCACTGAATAAAATAACCCCGCAAAGTGCCGGAACAATGCGTAAGAACCTTTTCCATCCATAATTGAGAACGGAAGTAGAGCTGAATAAGCTTTGGCTTACAAGATATCCGCTGATAACAAAAAAACAGATCAGTCCAAGACTGCTGAAATGATAAGTGTTGCGGCTGATTATCATTAACAATTCTTCATTGTCCCGATTGGTGAGAATGTATGAATGGGAGATAATGACAAAGAGTGCTGAAAGGAAACGAAGGAAATCAAAATTATTGTGCTGTCGAACTTCGTTTAAATCAGAAAGAATCATGTGCCCGGAATTGGTTTCTATGCGCCAACGTCGCTAAGACCATCAGCTCTACAGCGTAAATTAAACAGTATTGGCATATTATCGCCGCAGGCGACAGTATAATCATGCGAAACTGCAAGTTTCGCATAGCTTTTCATTTCACGTTTGACATTTCACGTTTGACCTCATCTTAGTTTCCCATCACCTTCATCTCCGTTCTCCTGTTCTTCGCCCTTCCACCTTCTGTTTTATTATCGGCCACAGGTTGCGTTTCACCAAAACCTTTTGCACTCACCCGTTGTGCGGGAATTCCATTTGATACCAGGTAAGTAACCACAGCCTTTGCCCGGTTATTGGAGAGAGATAAATTGTCGGCAGGCTTACCCACATTGTCTGTGTGCCCGCTGATCTGGACCTTTAAGGATGGATTGTCCTTTAACAACTGGACGATCTTACCCAATTCGATCTGCGATTCAGGCCTGAGATCAAATTTTTTTACATCGAAGAAAACATTGTTTAGGACAACAGTGGCATTTACTTCCAGCGGTTGCAAGCCAATATTTTTTTCATAAGAAGAATCCGGGGCGTTACGGCTGAGTGAAAAATTGTCTGAATAGAATAAATATCCTTTGCGGTTCACATTGAATACATAGTCTTTACCGATTGGTAATGTGACGAGATAGTTCCCTTGTTCATCTGTCTGTATCCTTGATAGGGGTTGTTTGGTCGAGAGATCAAATAATTCTACCGTTGACGACAGCCCCTTTGTCGATTTCTTATCAAACACCTGTCCTTTTACCCATAGTGTTCTAAGCGGCCTGATATCTTCCCGTAATTCAAAACTATAAATGTCTGTGCCGCCGCGGCTATCACTTTTATCGCTCGCATAGTAAGCGGTCTTACCATCGGCTGCGACAAACAAAGTTCCTTCACGATTGATCGTATTGATCGGGTAGCCAAGGTTTACGGGAGAGCTCCATTTACCTTCGGGGCCTTTACGAACATAAAAAATATCTTCATCGCCATAGCCCGGCCAAAAGCTGGACGTAAAATACAGGGTTTGATTATCGGCATGAATAAAAGGGCATTGTTCATCTTCGGCTGAATTAATTCCGGGGCCAAGATTTTCCGGCTCTCCCCACTTGCCATTTGTTTGCATATGGGAAACATAGATATCACTGCCGCCAAAACCACCCCTGCGACGGCTTGCGAAGTACAGGTCTTTCTTATCGGGCGACAAACATGGTTGCGAATCCCATTGATCCGAATTCAGTTTGCCTCCCGCATTGACCGGTTTGCTCCATCCCTGGGGTGTGAGCTGCGACATATAAATATCGAAATCGCCAAAACCTTCCGGCCGGGCATTGGCGGTAAACACCAACAACTGGCCGTCCTGCGAAATATTCTGCGCAGCTTCATTTTCTTCTGTATTGACCTCACCTTCCATGGGCCTCGAATCTGTCCAGCCACTATCCGTTTTTCTTTTGCTGTAAAAAAAATCTTCATTGTAGTTATTCAATCTCCTGGTGAAAACCAGTTCCTTTCCGTCAATGCTCAGGGAAGGAAAATATTCTGATTCACTTGTATTAATGGCGCTTCCCAGGTTCTTTGGCGCAAAGACATAGTTCCTGCCAGCATTCTTTTTCGCATAGTCCACTGCAAATTCATAACAACGCTTGCGGTACTGATAATTCTTCAGGGCCCTTTCATTCTTTGGCGGTTTTTTTTCGAGCAATTCATTGAGCGCATTCAATGCCTGTTCAAATTCACCTAAACCGGCCAGCGAAACGGCGTAGGAAGGTTTGTATTCCAGGGAATATACCGGGTCAATCGCAAAGCTTTTTTCATAATATTCAACACTGGTCTTAAAATTCTTCAGCTGACTGTATATACTGGCCAATGACAGGTAAGCATCCAGGTACTTGCCATCCGTTTCAATTGCTTTCAGCAAAAGACCGGCAGCCAGTGTGACATTGCCATCATGCGCTCTTTCCATTCCCTGGTTATATAGTGCAACGGCTTTCTTATCTACTTTGGAAGGGTCGTAGGTTTGTGCCCAGGAATCCAACTGGATCAAACAACAAAAGATGAGCGGGATTAACAGTTTTTTCATCGGACGTTTATAACAATGTATAAAGATAAGACATTAGCGCCCCCTAAATCCCCCTTGCTTCGCTCCGCTCGCAATGACGGGGGACTTTGAACTCTCAAAGATCGAAGAGTCATTAAGGTCCTCAATTTTAGCGGGGTGTTCAGATCTGGTGGGAAGCTGGCAAGGCGATAAGGTACGGGATCTGTGCATATGGTATTTAACAGAAATAACGGTGTATTGACTGTCCTATTGCTGCACCCGTATAAAAACATGTCTCTGAAACGGCTTTCTCCGTGCGCCTTTTCGGGAAGCGTGAATTAATTTTTTTCCCGTTTTTATTTAAGTCACATGCTGTTGCAAACTTCTCCGGTAAATTAGAGCGGGAGGCAATAACTTGCGGCCATCTTTTCAATTCAGCCAACAAAACCAACCGCGATATGAAAAAGTATGTTACAGAATTTATCGGCACATTCTTTTTAGTGCTTACCGTAGGATTGACAACAGGCGCCAATGCTCTTGCGATCGGGTCGGCACTTATGGTGATGATCTATGCAGGCGGCCATATTTCGGGGGCGCATTATAACCCCGCGGTCACGCTGGCCGTATTAATCAGGAACCGGATCCAGGTCATGGATGCATTGGTCTATATCGGCAGCCAGCTTCTGGGTGGCGTTGTTGCCGCGCTGGTCGTTTCGTACTTAAGAGATGATATTCCATCTGAAGCCTATCAGCAACTGAATACCGGAAAGGCGATCGTCGCCGAAGTGCTTGGGACGTTTGCGCTGGCTTATGTTGTATTAAATGTTGCCACAGCAAAAGCAAATGCCGGTAACAGTTATTTTGGCCTGGCGATTGGCTTTACCGTCACGGCAATGGCTATTGCCCTCGGACAATACAGCGGTGGAGCTTTTAATCCTGCCGTAGCCGCGGGAGCAACGGTGATGAAGATGTTTGAAGTAGGTAATATCTGGATATATATTGTCGGATGCTTTGGTGGCGGCGCATTAGCTGCTATTACATTTAACGCATTAAATCCGGATGAGAAAAAGCCGGTTACGGGGCCGGCGGACAAGATTGACTAGTCGATTGTCTTTAGTCGATAGTCGATTGTCTTTAGTCGATAGTCGATAGTGCAAAGTCGGGAGCATTTGATATTGATCAGCTGAATTCAGTTTATCAGCTTTTGATTGCCTCTTGCTTTTTGCCGATTGCCATCATGGTACATTTATATACTTATGTATCTGCAGGCTCAACTCCCATTTCGGATTTGCTTTTATATAATCAATGATTAGAGGAGTCATTTGAGTTGCTTTTTCCCATTCTGGTTGTAAGTATAATTTACAAGACAGAGAAACCAGGGCTGCATATTTCTCTGCCCAGTCAAAATCTGTTTTATTGAAGATGATCACCTTTAATTCATTGGCCCGCGGCAAGATTTCCGGTAGCGGTACTTTGAATTTTTTTGGTGAAAGGCAGATCCAGTTCCATGAGCCCGACAATGGATATGCTCCCGAGGTTTCAATATGGGTTTTGTAACCGGAAGCCTGCAATTCCCCGGTCAATTCTTCTAAATCATACATCGCGGGTTCTCCGCCTGTGATGACCACGATTTCTGCCGGGGTCTTCGCGACCTCATTCGTCAGACTCCGGACTTCCGTCTTTGGATGTTTCTCCGCATCCCAGCTTTCTTTTACATCACACCATACACAGCCAACATCACAACCACCAAGACGAATAAAATAGGCCGCTTTCCCCTGGTGAAAACCTTCTCCCTGCAATGTATAAAAATGCTCCATCACCGGAAGCAACCTGGTATCTTTCATTACCTCACTCATCATATTTGATTCTTTCAATCCGTGCAATCCTTTTTAATCAATGTAATCCGCGATCAATTGTTTTCAGCGCAGGACATGAATGTATTTTTCATTAAAGCGGCAATCGTCATTGGGCCTACGCCCCCGGGCACCGGCGTAATCCATGAACATTTTGGAGCAACATTTTCGAAATCGACATCTCCTTTTAGTTTGAAACCGCTTTTCTTTGAAGGATCGGCCAACCTTGTAATCCCTACATCAATTACCACGGTTCCCTCTCTGACCATATCTTGTTTTACAAATTCCGGGATACCGATCGCCGCCACGATGATGTCACCCTGCAGGCAGAGTTCCTTAATATTTCTTGTCTGTGAATGGCAAACGGTGACGGTACAATTGCCGGGATTGCCCTGGCCGCTAAGTAGGATACTGATGGGTCTTCCTACGATATTGCTCCGGCCGAGCACGATAGCATGTTTGCCTTTGGTTTCAATCTTAAAATGTTCCAGCAATAACATGATACCATATGGTGTTGCAGGAATAAAAGTGGAAAGACCTTCTACCATCTTACCGACACTTACCGGGTGAAATCCATCTACATCTTTATCCGGTTCGATCGTATTGATCACATTTTTCGAGCTGATATGTTTGGGTAAAGGCAATTGCACCAGGATGCCATCTACATCCGGGTCATGATTCAGGTCTCTTATTTTATCGAGCAGCCGGTTTTCTGAGATCGAATCTTCCAGCCGGATCAGCGTTGACTTATAACCGGTTTCTTCGCAAGCTTTTACTTTGGCGGCTACATAGGTTTCGCTGGCGCCACTATTACCCACTAAAATGGCGGCTAAATGCGGATTTTTTTTTCCTTCGACGACTCTTTGTGCAACAGTTATCTTCAGTTCATCTTTGATTGCCTGGGCAGCCTTTTTACCATCTAATATTTGCATGGCGCAAACGTACAGAAAGTTTTTTTGTCGGGCTGAGAGAGAAGAACACGGATGGCACGGATGAGAAGGATTTTCACGGATATAATAACGTAACCAGCCGCAAAGCCCGTGCAGATCCGTCTCATCCCCGCCTGAATGACTCTGTGGGGCAGGCGTGTTTAAATGAAAAGCCGGTCGACAGAAAAATGTCGACCGGCTTCACTCAATGCATGTGGTTATTTTACAAACTGTTTCTTATAATCCATAGTTTCCCCTTTAATCTCCAGGTAATACATACCAGCCGCGAGATTTCTCAGGTCTATTGACAACGAAGTACTGCCTGCCATTACATACCATTGTTGTTCTCTTACGATTCTTCCCTTGTTGTCGATGATCCTTACCCTCAGCCTGTCCTGCCGGCTTACGGTTAACGCTACATTGGCTTCGTTGATAACCGGGTTTGGATAAAACAAAACAATGTTCTTGTCCTTATCTACCGGCAATGCGATAATACGTGAATAAGAGTACTTGCCATCAATACCTTTTTGTCTTAATCTATAATAGACAATGGGAACATTCAGCGATGTGATATTGTAATCGGTGAAACTATAACTATGAACACCGGCGCGATTGGCCGCTGCTATCGTACCGACATCAGTGTAGTTACGTCCATCAATACTTCTTTCCACGATATATCCCAGCATGTCCGACTCATTATCTGTTTTCCAGGTCAACAGTGCATCTTCGAAAACTTTCTTGCCGGAGAAATCGCGAAGCTGTAAAGGCAAAGGACCTGCAAGAGGATCGGCTACTATTGCGGCCAAAGCGAAATCAAATGCTTCGGGTGTTATCACCCATCCCGCCATGTAAATACGATTGGACGATATCACCATACCTGCCATGTGATCATTGCTTCCCGGCGCGAAATCCAAAGTTACCTTGCCATCACCGTCAAAACTATTGTCGGGACTGCCATCCGAATTATAACGGGCGAGAATAAAGTCATCGGTTGTATTACGGACTTCACCCGACATAACAATTTTTCCATTACTTTGAATACCCAGCGAAAAACCCTTGGGACTTCCACCGGTTCCTATCATATCCGTGGTTAGCTTTCCATCACTATCAAAACTATTATCGGGTGTTCCGTTGATGTTATAACGGACCAATGCAAAACTGTTACCGGATATACCACCCGCCACGATCTTACCATCGCTTTGGACCTTGATTGACGAAATCCATTCAGAAGTACTGCCAAAATCCGTTGTAGCTATTCCATCACCATCGAAACTATTATCAATACTTCCCGAACTTGTGTACCTCGCTATAGCAAAGTCGGAATTACTTACTCCTGCTACCAGGATCTTTCCATCATTTTGAACAGCCAGGAACACCGACCCGGCAATAGTTGTGTTTATTCTCCCGTCACCATCAAAACTATTGTCCAGACTGCCATTGGTGTTTAACCGGAATACCCAGGTAGAACCTGCAATTAATATTTTTCCATCGCTTTGAACGGCTATGGATGACACCATATCGTAGCCCGAACTAGGCACCACATAAGCAAGTCCGTCGCCATCAAATGTATTATCCCGGCTCCCGTTAGGATTCAGGCGTACAACACTAACATCATGTAGGGTGGAGGGTTCATATTCACCTACTCCTGCCACGAGTATCTTTCCATCGGCCTGAATGGCCAGGGCATAACATGTCTCATCATAACCGATATTAAAAGACAGCCTCCCATCTCCATCAAATGTATTGTCGAGCGTTCCATCTGTATTATACCGTGCTAATGCGAATTGATTAGAAATCAAGACAGGCTCGCTTCCCACATCACCGGCCACGATGATCTTTCCATCATTTTGTACGGCAATTGCATGTGCTATGTCGAAAGAAGCATTCCATACATTCATAATCTTTCCATTGCCATAAAAGGAATTGTCCGCACTTCCATCTTGCTGGCAACATGCAATTGAAAAATCCCGGGTATTGTTATAACTGTATCCAGCCACAAAAATTCTTCCGTTCGCCTGGACTGCTATGCAGGCGGGCAGGTCGGGACTGCCGGCTATATCGAAAGTAGCCATTCCATCCCCACTAAAACTGTTGTCGGGGCTGCCATCGCTATTATAGCGGCACAGGCCATAATCATCAGATAACATAGCTGCTGTCAGGATCTTTCCATCATTTTGCAAGGCGACTATAGATGTTGAGCGCGGATTTGGCGAGACCGGTTGAGTGGTCACCAATTTGCCATCTCCGTCAAAGGAATTGTCAAAAGCACCGCCACTTGTAAACCGTGCGAGGGCGGGATAATTATTGGCAAAACCTGTAACAACAATCTTTCCATCAGCTTGAATTGCTACTGAGGTGCCCATGTCGCTGGTAGTACCAAAAGTTGCGGTCAACTTGCCGTCTCCATCAAAACTGTTATCAAGAGTACCATCTATATTATACCTGGCAACTGCAATAAGTTGTGAGCCGGAGAGAACCGTGTATCCGACCGCTACAATCTTCCCATCAGCCTGGATCGCGACACTGCTGATCTCTTCATCTGCTGAACCGAAATCGGTGATCACGAAGCCATCGCCATCGAAACCATTATCAACAGTTCCGTCACTGTTAAACCGGGCGATCACGAACTGTTTGCCCGAGCCATCCGTATAGGTTCCTGCCAGGATGATCTTTCCATCGGCTTGCATTGCCATTGCCTTTGCCGCATTACCTAGTCCAATTGACGCGGTTCCATTAGTTCCAAAACTGTTGTCAATAGATCCGATCGCATTAAGCCGGATCAGCGAAAAATTGGTTCCGGCGCCTACAATCTTACCATCAGGTTGTATGGCGACCCCTGTAAACTTGATACCGTAGCTAAGAACCGTGCCGGTATAGTTAAAAGTATTGTCAGGTGTTCCATCCACCTTATACCTTATTATCATGCTGGGAATAAGCGAACCGGGATATTCGATAACGCGACTGGTACCTGCAACTACAAGTTTGCCATCGGATTGAATGGCGATAGCAGTAATGGCATCGTCGCTCTGGTCGTAGGGAACAATGTTGGTAAACACTTTACCACCCGGGCCAAAATTAAGGTCTAATCTTCCCGGTTGAGAATAAGAAGTTGAAACGCACAACAGCAATGTCGCACTCAGAATGTAAAAACTCTTCATAAAACAAGTTGAGGGTTACTTAAAAAAACTGCGGCGTAACAGTGAGGATAGCGTGGTGTAACAGCAGGATAAAGAGAAAGAAAAATTAAACTACGGATATCAGAAGTCAAACCCGAATCGGGTGAAAAGCGGAAAATGCGTTATTTCAGCCCTGACCAAATATCGGATAAAAAAGGGCAAATAGACAATTTGCGCCGTCTTTTTCTCTTCGCAAAAAAGGAAAATTCCCGCGCTTTAGCGGTAATTGATCGCGATCATCCGGATCAGTGCGAAGTACCTTCAGTTGGTGATTTCCATTAATGCTAAAAATTCCAAAATGATCCGGAAGGTTCTTATTCTTGCTCTGGTTTCAATCTCCGTTAATGCAACAGGCCAAACATTACGAAGACCGATTGCTTCGCCTTATTTGGGTTTGGGTGCGTATAGTTTCAATCATACCGATGTTTTTTCTTTTAGTTGCAACCAGGCAGCGCTGGCACAACTAAAGAACACTGCTGCGGGTATCTACGGTGAAAGAAGGTATATGTTGAATGAACTAAACACATATACCGCAGTGAGCAGCGTACCTACGCGTTCCGGGAATTTTGGATTGAAAGCGGTTTATTCCGGATTTGCTGAGTATAATGAAACACAAATCGGTCTTGCCTACGGACGAAAACTGGGTAACAAAATAGACGTTGGTGTTCAATTCAATTACAATGGCATCCGCATCGCCGGTTATGGAAATGCATCTGCAGTAAGTTTTGAAGCCGGTACGGTATTTCACCTTTCTGAAAAACTTCACACAGGTTTTCATATCAACAACCCGGTGGGTGGAAAATTCGGAAAAGAGCAGCAGGAGAAACTTCCTTCGTTGGTTACACTTGGATTTGGATATGATGCTTCCTCCACGTTTTACTTCAGCGCCGAAGTAGTAAAAGAAGAAGACCAGCCGGTGAATGTAAATGCCGGTTTGCAATACCGGTTTATTCCGCAATTGCTGGTAAGAGCGGGCATGTCATCCGCCACCTCATCGGCGTGGTTCGGGCTGGGTTTATCCATTAAGTCATTGCGGGTTGATGTCACCACGAGTTATCATCCGCAATTAGGACTGACGCCCGGCTTATTATTGATCTTCCAATTCAAAAACAAAGACGATTGAAGGAATTTTTTCTGATATTATTTATTACTCATTATTCATTATTATGTTTTGGGCAGGAAATACCTCCCTCGACTGAGCAGCAATTGGAAAATCTTACCGATGCGGACCAGGCTGAGACCGAAGATGATTCCTACCTCCAGCAGCTCGAACAATTCCGAAGACACCCGATGAATTTGAATACGGCAGATGAAACGGAATTAAAGGAATTACGCATTGTCACCGATCTGCAAATTCAAAACCTCGTAGCCTATCGCAGGCTTTGTGGAAAGCTGATCGATATTTACGAATTGCAGGCGGTTCCATCATGGGACCTTGTCACGATCCGTAAACTACTACCCTTTATAACGATTGCATCCGCTGTTTCAATGAAAGAAGATGCGGCAAAGCGATTCCGCGACGGTGATCACAGTTTATTGTTTCGCGTTTCGCAAATCCTGGTAAAATCCAGGGGCTTTGACAAAAATATAACCGGCGCAAAATATCCTGGTTCTCCTCAAAAGATCCTTTTTCGCTACCGGTATACTTTTAAAAACTTACTACAGTTTGGGCTGGTGGCCGAAAAAGATGCGGGAGAGCAATTTTTCAAGGGAGCACAAAACAAAGGATTTGATTTTTATTCCTTTCATGTATTTGCAGGAAAGATCGGCAGCATTCAATCTTTAGCGATCGGCGATTTCACCGTCAATATGGGACAAGGTTTGATACAATGGCAAAGTCTCGCGTTCAAAAAAAGCGCAGACGTGATGGGAGTCAAACGTCAATCCGCCATTTTGCGACCGTATAACTCTGCCGGCGAATTTAATTTTCACAGGGGTGTTGGCCTTACAATAAAAAGAAGAAAGATTGAAGTGACTGTATTTGGCTCGATGCGGAGACTGAATGCAAACTTTAACACGGACACTATCAGCAATGAAGATTATATCTCCTCCTTTCTCGTGTCGGGCTATAATCGCACAGCGAACGAGATCGCGGACCGGAATCGGGTACAGCAAACCGCGTTCGGAGGGAATATTTCATACCGGGGCAAGCAATGGCATATTGGCATCAATGGAATTTATTCAAAATTTTCCGTTCCGGTGAATAAAGGAGAAGATCCATACAATATGTATGCTTTGACCGGGGATCGGTGGTATAATCTCAGCCTTGATTATAGTTATACATACCGAAACCTTCATTTCTTCGGTGAGATGGCTGCAGACAAGAATCTGAATAAAGCATTTCTCAATGGACTATTGATCAGTGTTGATTCCCGGGTTGATGTGTCTGTAGTGCACAGAAGTATTGACAAAGCATACCAGGCCGTCAATGGAAATTCATTCACCGAAAGCACTTACCCTGCAAATGAGAAAGGATTATTTGCCGGCATAACCATTCGTCCGGGCGCTGCGTGGCGGCTGGATGTATATGGAGACATCTGTCAATTTCCATGGCTAAAATACCGGGTGGATGCTCCCGCTTATGGTAAGGATTATCTTTTACAGTTAACCTATGTCCCCAATAAGCAGGTCGAGATATATACCCGGTACCGGAGTGAAACAAAACAGGGTAATCAACCCGGTATCCCTTCTGCTTACGGGAACCCCACCACAAATTATCTTGTCCAATTACCGAAGCAAAACTGGAGAATGCAGGTGAACTATAAAATAAGTAAGGCGATCGTTCTCCGAAACCGGGCTGAGATAGTATGGTATGATAAAAAAGGCGCCGGCAGCGAAAATGGGTTCCTGACTTTTTTTGATTTCGTATACCGGCCTTTGTTAAAACCTTATTCAGGGGTGTTGCGCTTGCAATATTTTGAAACGGATGGGTACAATTCGCGATTGTATGCTTATGAAAACGACGTGTTATACAGCTATTCGATACCAGTGAGTTTTGACAAAGGATATCGCTATTATTTCATGGTGAATTATGACATAACGAATAAGCTTTCATTCTGGTTCCGATGGGTACAAACTGTTTACCGGGACAAGGAAACTGTTGGTTCAGGCCTGGACGAGATCAGGGGAAATAAAAAAACGGAAGTGAAGGTGCAAGTCAGATATGTAATTTAAGCAATCAGTGAATCCTCATATTGTCATTCGTTGTGTTTAGTGGACACCAAATCACACCGGAAATTGATATGGGTCATAAAAACATGAAGCGTAAACGCCAAGTGCAGCGGTCCATTACATATTATATACTCTTGAAAGGGCAACAAGGGTCAATTTGGCCAGTTTAATTTTCAGCGCCGGTAGGAGTTTTTGTTAAAAATTCTTTACTTTGCCCGCAGCATTCCGAAAAGCTTTTGTGTCCTATACACGAACCTTACCCCCTTGAAGACGCTGATTATCGCTTAAAATCAATGTTTTTAATTTATTAAACAAAATCGTTCACATGAGAAAAATCGCATCACTGTGTACAGTGCTAATGCTTATATCCGCATTGGCATTTGGCCAGGGAACCCGTACAGTATCGGGCCAGGTCAGAGATGATAAGGGACAGCCGGTACCTTTTGCTACTGTGCTAGAAACCGGAACTAAAAACGGAACCAAAGCCGACCAAAACGGCGCTTATGCCATCCGGATCAAAGAGGGTGGAAGCATCACAATCTCCGCTTCTGGTTTTGATCCAAGAACAGTAACTCCCACAGGCCTTACCGAAGATGTGGTACTTGTTACAAAGGCAGGTGAATTGGCCGAAGTGGTTGTAACTACGGCTTTTGGCATCAAACGCTCCCAGCGGATCACGCCTTACAGCTCACAGGTTGTCGGAGACAAAGAGCTTCATATTATTCCCCAAACCAACATCAATAATGCCCTGGCCGGAAAGATCGCCGGGGTGCAATTCAGAGGACAATCACCCATGAAACTGAACTCCCAGGGTTCATTGAGGATCAGGGGCGGTTTGGATCTCACCGGTGATGTTGCTCCCGTATATGTAGTCGACGGCTCTATTACAGGCTCTTTCGACATCAATCCTGACGATGTTCAGGATGTAACCGTTTTAAAAGGAGCTAATGCGACGGCCCTTTTTGGCGATGTTGCTAAAGGGGGTGCAATCGTGATCACTACGAAGAAAGCAGCACCCGGTAGGTCAACCATCGAGGTGAATCAAGGTTTTACATTTGATAAGGTTTATATTTTACCTGAATACCAGGATAAATATGCCGGTGGTGGTTCTTCTGATCTGATCAAATTTACCTGGCAGGCAGGCATGCCTGATGCATGGAAGACCCTGGATGGTAAGTATTATCCAGATTATACAGATGATGCAAGCTGGGGCCCCCGCATGGTGGGACAGGAATATATCCCCTGGTATGCATGGAACCCGAATAATCCAGAGTCTGGTAAGACTGCTTCGTTAATCCCGCAGCCTCACAACTCCCGCGATTTTTATAGAACAGGTATTATGTCAACAACCAATGTTGCGTTTTCAAAGGCAACACAGGGTTCTAATCTGAGGGTTTCTTACACTAACAACTCTATCAGGGGTATGTTGCCGAATACCAAATCATACAGGAACACGTTGTTCCTGACCTATTCAATGGACCTGAGTACTCGTTTTACTGTTGCTACAAACCTGACTTATACGAATAATGTTATCAAAGGAGAGTTCGTCGACGCCTATTCAAATCAGTCCTCAGGATCATTTAACTCCTGGTTTCATCGTGACCTCGATATGGCCCGTTTGAAGGAATATGCGGGTATTAAGACCCCTGCGGGAACCTATATGAGCTGGAACCTTGGTTCTAACCCGGGTTCACCTTCCTCTGTCGGCAATGTTTATAAAGGGAATTACTGGTATAACTTCTTTCAGTATTTTGATTTGATCGATCAAACTCAGAACAGGGACAATTTTGTGGGAAATGCTTCTATTACCTACAAACCGGCTAACTTCTTAAAAATAACCGGAACGGTCAGGAAAAACCTGAACACGAATTTCTATGAGTTCATCACCCCTACTGAACTCGAGATCAGTGCAAAGCAAACCGGTACATTGGCCAGTTTCTCAACGGGTCAGACAAAAACAAATAACTGGCAATACGATCTGATCGCCAGCTTCAACAAGTCTTTCCTTGACAACAAGCTGAATGTAAACCTGAATGCCGGTGGAACAGACATTCGCAACAACAACAACACAGCAGAAATGGCAACTAAGAACGGATTAAATGTCCCGGGTCTTTATGCTATATCAAACTCAAAGGATCAACCTACAATAACGAATACACGCAGGAGAAGTGAGATCCGCGCTTTGTTCGCCAGCGGTGACATTGAGTTCAACAGGATGGTAGATCTCACCTTTGCATTGCGGAATGACTGGTATTCCGTGTTACTTCCCGATAATAACAGTTTGCTTTCCCCTTCTGCAGGTTTGAGCTTTTTCTTTGGAGATCTTACAAAATCATCACTTCCTTGGTTAAGTTATGGTAAAGTGTTCGGAAGCTGGGGAAAGAAACCAACTTCAGGGCTAAATGTTTATCAAACAAATTTTGCATATAGCATTAACCAGAATAAGTGGGGTAACTTCTTCCTGACCTCGACGCCAAACCAGGCAATCGATCCTGCCATCCAAGGAGCTTTGATAACTACATTTGAAACAGGAATTGATCTTCGGTTCAAGAGCAATCGTTATGGTTTGAGCGTTCTTTATTTTGATGAAGATTCCAAAAAGGCTCCGTTCTCAGTGCCCATTTCCGGTTATAGCGGATTCAATACTTACCTGACAAACATTTCGCACATCAAGAGATCAGGTATTGAGATCGTTGCTGATGCCAAAATAATGACAAGAAGAGATTTTAGCTGGGAAGTAACAAAAACATTTAGTTACTTGATTAAAAATCCAATATTAGAGACCGATACCAGTGGTACCAGGGTTCAGATTTCTAACGGCGCGGCTTTCCAGGGGATCGTACCTCCGAGAGTTTATCAGCTCGCTCCCCAGGATATGCTTAACCCGAATTACAATGCGTCGAATCCTAAGGGTTCCAAACCGATGGCATGGGGTCAGCTCGTAGGTACAGCTATCAAACGTAATTCAGCAGGCTTACCTATTATTAACCCTGCAACAGGCGAATACGTTACTGAGTTTCACACCTTCGGATCTGTTGTTCCAAAGATCAATGGTGGTTTGGTGAATACTTTGACTTATAAAAATTTCGTCCTGAATTTCAGCATCGACTACCAGGTTGGAGGCAAGTTCTTCTCACTGTCTGAAATGTGGGGGACTTACTCAGGCCTGTTGGCACCCACTGCCGCTACCAATGACAAAGGCTGGAATGTGAGAGATGACGTCTCAGTTGGTGGTGGTATCCATGTTGTCGGAGTTTCTTCTGTTGATGAGCACACCCCGGTTGATATGTATGTGAATGCACAGGATTATTTTCACGGATTGGGTGGTGGTAATGCCATTGCAGACTATTTCGTCCATAGTCTTACATTTGTTAAACTCAGAGAAATAGCGCTTGGATATAACCTGCCTGTAACGAAGTTTGGAGTTAAATGGATCAAGGGAATTACTGCAACGGTAGTTGCGAGAAACCCATTGATGATCTACAGGGAGACAAGGAATTTCGATCCTTCTGAGATATCAGGTGTTTATGGTGAAGATGGTCAGTTCCCGGGTACACGTGGAGTTGGCTTTAATCTGAAATTCAACTTTTAATCCTAAAAACAGAAAAGATGAACTATAAAAAAATAATACCCGGGTTAGGAATAGTAGCGGTACTGTTTGCTGCTCCGGGCTGCAATAAGATAAAAGATTTTAAGAATAAGAATGTAGATCCGAATTTGACGACTTCACCGATCCCTTCAGCGTTGCTGACCAATGTTGAAGCAAACCTGGGTGCAAACCTGGTGTTTGATGCGGGTGGAGCAAATACCGGAGCAGGTTTGTATGCCCAGTATTTTTCGGAAACACAGTACACCGAGGTGTCCCGTTACGGCAAACCCAACTACAATTACGATGCATATTTTGTGGGCCCGATAGAAGATCTTCAGAATATAATAAATTATAATAGGGATCCAGCGACTGCCGGTACGGCCGCCGCGTTTGGGTCACCTAACAACCAGATGGCGATCGCACGCATTTTGAAGGCGCATTATGTAAAATTCCTGACGGATATTACAGGTGACCTTCCTTATTTTAACACCTTAAAAGGTCAGAGTGGAGTTATTACTTCTCCTTACGATGCACAGAGCGCTATTTATGCTGATCTGCTGAAAGAATTGAAGGAAGCAGTTGATCAGTTTGATGGTGGTGCCACCGTGCAGGGCGACATCATTTTTGGTGGTGATGTGACCAAGTGGAGAAAATATGCCAACTCATTGCGTTTGCTTATCGCAATAAACATGTTGAAAGTAGATGCGAATGCGGGTAAGGCTGCCTTCCAGGCTGCTTTGAGTGCTACAGGGGGCGTTATCTCAACTAATGCTGATAATGTTACTATTAATTACGTGGGCGGAGTTTTTCCAAACCCGTTCTACAATTACTATAACATCACACAGCGCTTTGACTTTGCAGAAAGCAAAACGATGACTGACTATCTAACTTCAACAGCCGATCCCAGGATTAATGTGTATGGCTCTTCTGCTAAAGGGTTTCCTTATGGACTGACCAGGGATAATGCAATTGCGTTTGCCAATTCGAATCCGGATTATGCCAATATTCTCGCGCCGGCTTACAGGCAAACAAATTCTCCTTTAACGATACTTTCAGCAGGATATATTACTCTGGTGAGAGCTGAAGCCGCTGCCCGTGGTTGGACAACAGAAAACCCGGTTGCATTGTATGCTGCCGGTGTTCAGGCAAGCTTTGACCAATGGGGAAGGGGCAGTGCTGCTGCTTATTTGGCAAATCCTCTGATCGCACTATCTGCCTCAGGTAATACTGCTGCTGATCTGGTAAAGATTGCCACGCAGGAATGGGTAGCCGCCTATCCAAATGGCGCAGAAGCCTTTAATATTTATCGCAGAACGGGAGTTCCGGCATTAGTTCCGGCACCCGGCCAGGCTGCTATTCCTAGAAGAGCTCCTTATGGAGTCAACGACTATAGCTATAATGGAGCCAACGTTGGTCCTGCAGCCGCCCAATATACTGTAGGTGGAGTGCCCGATTCACAATTCGGCAGGATCTGGTGGGACAAGCCATAATTAAATCAAAATATAAACATTTACGATATGAAAAAATTAATGCGTTTAACTGATTTATCTTTCTTGTTTTTTGTTGCAGCCCTCGTGTTGGCGGGTTGCGTCAAGAAAGATGAGTTCTATGATAAGAATACCGATGAGCCGAACAGGAAACAGCAGGTAAAGATCTTTGGTGCTGACAATGAGATCAACCTGTATGCGCTCAATACGCTGCCGGCAACAGAGACATTTGCTTTGATCGAAATTGAAAGATCTCCGAACTCCGAAGCACAAGGGAATACTCCACTTACGGTCAAATTGGTTAAGAGTTCGTCGTTGATCGCAGATTATAATGCCGCAAATGGAACTAATTATATAGAAGTTCCGCTTTCGGCATATACGTTGTCAGATGACATTAACAATGTGACTTTTGCACCGGGTGAATCTATCAAACAGGTCAAAATCACTTTGAAAAAAGATCAACTGGATCTTTCCAAACAATATGCGCTGGGCTATACATTAACGGACGCAGGTACCGGGGCCATGATCACTGCAGGAATGGATAAGGTGTTATATGCGATCGGTTTGAAAAATGCATACGACGGTGTGTATAGTTATGTATCAGGTTATGTGCAAAGGTATACTGCTCCCGGAGTGCCGGCAACCGATGCATTAAGCGGACCTTTAGGGCCACAGAATCCTGACATAGAATTGGTGACTACTGGTGCTACTTCGGTTGCGTTTACAGGAGCTGGCGGGCCAGTCGGCTTGACATGGTCAGGACCTATGTCCGGAGTTGCTGGTATCGGCGGTTTATCCGCTAACATTGATCCTGCGACCAATATACCAACATTCTCAGCCCAGGAAGCGCCGGGCGGTCTGACGCTTACCAATTGGGCCGGGCACGTAAATAAGTACGATCCCGTGACCAAGACGCTCACCATGGCGATCAGGTGGAATCCAACAGCGAATGTGAGAGAATATGAAGCGGTTCTAAAATATAAAGGACCGAGATAAGAAACACAACAATTAAGTTCTTCATAAAGGGCTGCCTGGTGCAGCCCTTTCTTTTTGGAAGACAAGCGGTATTCCTTTCTTAATTTTGGACTTCCAAAAAAACTATTATGGCCGATCAACCACAGCAACCCAACCAACTTAATATAGAAATCTCCGAAGAAGTAGCCGAGGGATGTTATGCCAATCTTGCAATCATCACCCATTCACACGCCGAGTTTGTGGTCGATTTTGTAAATGTGATGCCCGGTACACCGAAGAGCAAGGTCAAGTCCCGTATCATTCTCACGCCCCAGCATGCCAAGCGGTTGATGAGGGCCATCACGGAAAACATCGGCAAGTATGAAGCCATTAACGGAACCATCAAAGACCTGGAAGAAATACAGCTGCCGTTGAATTTTGGGGGGCCGACGGCGCAAGCTTGAGAGAAGATCCAAGATGCTGGATGCTAGATACTAGAAGAATCACCAATTATTTGGGCGATAGGTGTTGTTCTTCAACAGTTTTCAGGAAGCCGTTTAGCATTTTGCCAAGTCTTTCTATTTTATTCTTCAAATTGATATATACTGATTCTTCGGTTAGGGATTTTGTATCCCACAGGTTTTCGAGATGATCCATCGTTTCATCGTTTGAAGAAAGTGCATACACAAGATATTTGATCCAATCATGTTTATACCTTCTTCGTCCGTATCCTTCAACAATGACTGCTTTAGTCGTCTTGCTTGATCGCCTGATTTGCCCGCCTTCTTCGTACATTTCAAATTTTGGAAGCTTCAAGGTCATTTCATGTACTTCAATTACTATCTCTCTTGCCAGTATCCATATTTGCAGTTTCTTATAACTCATACTCCAATTTTACAATCCAGCATCCAGTATCCAGTATCCAGCATCCCGCATCCAGTATCCAGTATCCAGCATCCAGCATCCAGTATCCAGCATCCAGTATCCAGCATCCAGCATCACTACTGTCCGGGTAAAGTTATAATAAGGGCAAAAAAAGAGAGAGTTTTACCTCTCCCTTCGTTAGTTAATTTTGTGGTTACTAAGCAACATAATTAACTATGAACAAAAGTAGATTTTTTTCCGGACAGCCAATTTTCACTCAATTATTAGAATTGCTGCCAAAAGCTGATGTTGTTCGGCTGGCTCGTCATAAAGGAAGCGACCGGTATTACAAGAAATTTACGACCCACTCTCATTTGATCGCTATGCTTTATGCGTGTTATGAGAATTGTACTTCCTTACGCGAAGTAGTTACGGGAATGCAGGCTTGCCAGGGCAAGCTTCAATGCTTACACCTCAACGCTTTGCCAGCCAGAAGCACTTTTTCTGAGGCAAATAAGCATCGGAGCTATGAAGTTTTTGAATCTATCTTTTATCATTTGCTGGAGCGTTACCGCCAATTTTTACCGGACAGCCGCTGCAAAGACCGGAAGCTTTTGAGCCGTTTGATTCTTATCGATTCTACTACTATCAGTCTTTTTCGGGAAATTTTAAAGACTGCTGGTCCCTCCAAAGCCAATGGAAAAAGGAAAGGAGGAATAAAGGTTCACATGGCTGTTCGGGCTTCTGAAAACGTTCCCTGTCTTGTTCGCCTGACTGCTGCAGCCAAGGGGGATAGTCCATTTCTGAGAGAAATTGATCTAAAAAAAGGCTCTGTTGTAGTCATGGACCGGGGATACAATGGCTTTTCAAAGTTGATTGAATGGAATAAAACTGGAGTATGGTGGGTAACGCGTCTGCGCAGTAATACCCATTACAGGATGACAAAGAATTTGATTGTTGATGAGTCACAAAAGGCTTTAGGTGTGATCAGTGACCAGTATATTGTTATGGGAGCACTTAAAAAAGAAATTCCCAAAGTCCGTTGCCGGCTTATTCAATATTATGATGAGACTACAAAAAAACATCTCAGTTTTTTAACTAATAACCGTCAATGGAAAGCCACCAAGATTGCAGCAATATATAAGCGGCGCTGGCAAATTGAATTGCTGTTCAAACGCTTAAAGCAAAACACAACCCTGCAATACTTCTTAGGAGACAATGAAAATGCGATCAAAGTGCAAATCTTCATAGCCCTGATCGCTGATCTTTTATTAAAACTGGCAACCGCCAAAGTCAAAAGAAATTGGGCACACTCAAATCTGGCCTCTCTAGTAAGGTTACATCTGATGAACTATACCAAACTGACAGATTTCTTAGAAGATCCCTATCATACCTCTATTACCGATCCTGTCCCAAACAGCCAACTTCAACTTTTTGAATACGGCTAAAGGAGCATGCGTAGAAAAAATTAAAAAAAATCGGAAAAAATCCAGGCCTGACGCTACACAGAACCTAATTTATTAATTTACCCGGACAGCAATGATCCAGCATCCAGTATCCAGCATCCAGTATCCAGCATCCCGCCCCTTCCTCTAAAGAATTCCTTCGTCCGCAAAACTATAATACCCATTCTCGCTCACTATAATATGATCCAGCACTCGGATGTCGAAATACTTTGCGGCTTCTTTGATCTTTAGAGTGAGTTCCTCATCAGCGCGGCTTGGCTTGAGGCTTCCGGAGGGATGATTGTGGCAGAGGACGATGCTGACGGCATCTTCATCTAGGGCTTTTCGGAGAATGATCCTGGGGTCGGCAATAGTGCCGGTTATTCCACCTTCACTGACAATCTCAAAATGTTTGATCTTATTGGCCCGGTTGAGGAAAATGACGCCGAAGACTTCGTGGCGGTAATCTTTCAATGTGGATTGGAGATAACCGGCAATATCATGACTGGTGGTTACGATCGTTCTTGACACAGGGCGGGATGCTTCCCTTCGTCTTCCAAGTTCAAGGGCGGCTACTATCGTGATCGCCTTTGCCTGGCCAATACCCTTTACTTTCATAAGGTCCCTGACGGAGACTTTGCCAAGCTCGATCAAACTGTCTTTCCCGATCCGGAGAATCTCCCGGCCCAGTTCAACAGCCGACTTTTCTTTCGTGCCATTCTGGATTAATATCGCCAGTAGTTCGGAATTGCTGAGATTTTCTGCACCTTTCGATCGTAGTTTTTCTCTTGGCCTATCGTCTTTTGCCCACTGTTTGATCGAGTAGTTGTGCTCTTGCATCAAACAAGTTTAGGAAATATTTTTATGACGACGATGCAATAATCCAGTATTCAGAAAAATACCGGAATTGCTGTTGAAAAACCCTAAACTTCTGGACTTATGAAAACCAAATCCGTTACATCCATCGGCGCGCTGCACCCGATACTTTTCTTTGCAGTAATGTACATAGTCGTACTGTTCTTCTCGATCTTTATCTGCTCAGCCCTGTTTTACAGTTGCAAATCGAGCCCCGGTAAAATGGCTAAGAAGACGACCGCTCCTGCGCCGAAGCAAATGACGACAACCCCGGGAACTACGGCTGCCGTATTGCGTTAATCTTTCCCTCGTCAATATTTTCAGCGGGCATCGGCTGATTGCTGCGATAGTAATATCTTCGCCGCACATTTTCAGCTATGCACGCCGCTAAAATTTTCTCCGGGACCGGTTCCCAGAAGTTAACTGAGCAGATCTGTAAAAGGTATGGGGCTCAGCCCGGAAAGGTCAATATCCAGCGATTCAGTGACGGCGAAATCTCCCCCGTTTTTCTCGAAAGTGTAAGAGGCGATTATATTTTCCTGGTTCAGAGTACCCACTCTCCCGCCGAGAATTTTATGGAACTTTTGCTGATGATCGACGCAGCCCGACGGGCTTCCGCCTACAAAGTAATTGCAGTCATTCCCTACTATGGATATGCCCGGCAGGACAGGAAGGATCGGCCCCGCGTAGCCATCGGCAGCAAATTGGTGGCCAACATGTTAGTGGCAGCCGGCGCCGACCGGATCATCACCATGGATCTCCATGCTCCCCAGATCCAGGGGTATTTTGACATCCCGGTAGATCATCTTGATAGCCACGCAGTTTTTATCCCATACATCGAAAATCTGAGGTTGGAAAACCTTACCTTTGCGGCCCCTGATGTAGGAGCTACCAATCGCATCCGGGAAATTGCCAGTTATTTCAACGCCGAAATGGTGATTTGCGACAAACATCGTAAGCGTGCCAATGAGATCGCAAGCATGGTGGTAATAGGTGATGTGGCAGGAAAAGATATCGTCATCATCGACGATATCTGCGATACAGGGGGAACGCTGGCAAAAAGTGCAGGTCTTTTAAAAGAAAAAGGTGCGAGAAGTGTCAGGGCTTTGATCACTCACCCGGTTTTGAGCGGCAAGGCATATGAGAACATTGAGAACAGTGAGCTGGAAGAGCTGGTTGTATGTGATACGATACCGATAAAGAAAGAAACATCGAAGATCAAGATCATATCCGTCGCCGAGCTCTTTGCCGTGGCAATACGAAATGCGTTTGAAAATAAAAGCATCACCAGTTTATTCATTCATTCGCAACGACGACAGGGATTGTAGACTGACGTCTCATAGCAAGTTTTTTGAGGGGCACAAAGTTCACATAGTACCACGAAGGACACGAAGATGTTAAGAAGATACGTCGTGTTCTTTGTGAATCCTCGGTGTTCTTCGTGATCCTGGAAAATTTCGATAATAATCGTAAAACAACAATTTAAATAAACTAAAATGAAAACAATTACAATCGAAGGACAACTGAGGACCGGATTCGGGAAGACCGCCACCCGCCAACTCCGCTCTCAGGAACTGGTGCCTGGTGTAATTTACGGGGGTGCGCAGGAGATCAATTTTTATGCTCCTGCGGTGGCTTTCAAAACTCTTGTGTACACACCAAGTTTCCAGCTGGCAGAAGTAAAACTGGATGGCAAGACCTATAAGACCATCCTGAAGGATCTCCAATTTGACAAAGTAAATGATCACCTTATTCACATTGATCTGCTCGAACTGGTGGAAGACAAAAAAGTGATCGCTGATATTCCGCTGAAGTTTGTCGGCTCTGCACAAGGTGTAAAGGATGGAGGTAAGTTGATTACCAAAATGAAGTCATTGAAAGTAAAAACATATCCGAAGTACCTGAAAGAGCAGATCGAAGTAAATGTGGACAATCTTGAATTGAATGGGAATATTCGCGTGGAAGATGTCAAAGAGGAGCACTACGAAATACTCAATTCACCACGTATACCAGTTGCATCCGTGGTGTTGACAAGGCAATTGAAACAGGAAGAAGCAACTACTGGTCCGGCTCCGGGTACAGTGGGTGCGCCTGCCACAACTGCCGGTGCGGCTCCTGCTGCCGGTGCTGCACAACCTGCTGCTGCTGCCGCTCCCGCAGAAAAGGGCAAAGGAAAAAAATAAACTCAGGAACAATATTGTAAACCCGTATTTCTGCTGAGGTACGGGTTTTTTATTTGCTGACATTGGCGTTAATTAGTATTATGAAATTTCTGATCGCCGGATTGGGTAACATAGGCAACGAGTATGCTCACACAAGACATAACATAGGTTTTGATGTGGTGAATGCCTTTGTAACAAAGCATAAAGGAAGTTTCCGCTCCGACAGGTTGGCTTATGTCGCAGAGGTAAAATGGAAGGGGAAATTGTTTGTATGTATTTGTCCAACGACTTTTATGAACCTGAGCGGCAAAGCGGTCAGGTATTGGATGGATAAAGAAAAGATCGCCCTGGAAAACATATTGGTGATTGTGGACGAGGTGGCGTTGCCGTTACATAAGTTAAGGCTAAAACCGCGTGGAAGTGATGGCGGACACAATGGATTAAAGAGTGTGCATGAGTCGTTAGCCACGACAGATTATGCCCGCTTACGGTTTGGGATTGGCAATGATTATCCGAAAGGAATGCAGTCAGACTTCGTATTGGGCAAGTGGCGGAAGGAAGAAGAACCTTTGATAAAGATCAAAATAGATAAGGCGGTAGAAACAATCGAAACCTTTGCTACTCAGGGAATAACGGCCGCAATGAATTGGATAAATAATCAGGATTTTTCTTTATGAGAAATCAAATGTATTACTTACTTTAGCACTTCTGACCCCCAGTCCTGATTTCATCAGGGCAAAATCCAATTGACATATTGAATAGCTGAATATATAGGATGAACAACCCTGTAGTAATGTATCCGATGTATTTAAAAAACAACCAAAGCTGTTATGAAGATCTTTTGCGTAGGCCGTAATTATTCCGCACATGCCGCAGAATTAGGTAATGAAGTTCCCGACGAACCTGTCATTTTCATGAAGCCCAAAAGCGCAATGCTGCAGCCTCACACCCCGTTTTATTACCCGGAATTTACCAATGAATTGAATTACGAATGTGAGCTTGTCCTCCGCATCAGTAAGAACGGTAAATACATCCAGGAGAAATTTGCCAGTAAGTATTATGATGCGGTCACCACCGGCATCGATTTTACTGCCCGGGATATTCAAAATGAGTTAAAAGAAAAAGGATTGCCCTGGGAAAAGGCCAAAGCATGGGATAATTCAGCCATCATCGGCAAATGGGTGCCCTTTGCCAACATCAAAAACAAAAAAGACATTAATTTCTGTTTATATAAGAATAAAGAACTGGTACAGCAGGGCAATTCCAGTCATATGCTCCACAATTTTGATGAGATTGTCGCCTATATTTCCAATTATTTTTCCGTCAACATAGGTGATGTGATCTTCACAGGTACGCCCGCCGGCGTTGGTGAAGTAGTAGTGGGAGATGAGCTGGAAGGATTTATTGAAGATGACAGCATGTTTACCCTCGAAGTAAAGTAGATTTTTTCCGTTCAATTATAACTCAAACCAACTGCACACAGGTCATTCGCCACGGCGAATGACTTTTTTTTCGATACGACTCCCGGTCCAGGAATTTGATTATTTGGTTTCACAGAAACCGCCCGGCTAACTTATCGAAAGATTCCTTAAAACCTTCATTCCGAAGTCTTCAATCTCCTTTTCTCTTTTTTACTCCGTGCTAATAAATCGAAAAGCCTCGCACAGAGGAAAAGAGGATAAGGAGACTATTTTGGCGAGAGCGAGCCCCGCCTGAATATTAATTAAGTATCATGTTTGCTGATGGCTCGGCGTGGCCGTCATTGCGAGGCCTGCCGCAAGAAATCTCCACCTTTCTGTTTTTAGCGCAGGCCGAAGCAATAAATTTGCTTCCTCATTGCTTGTTCCATTCATGATTGATAACCAGATTTTATTAAAAGCTTACCGCCTGATGAGCCAGGTCAGGGTAATGGCCGAAACATATGAAGCCAATCGCTCCATTTGTAAATATGTTCATTCTACCTCGAGAGGACATGAAGCCATTCAGCTGGCCACAGCTTTTCAATTGCAGCCGCAGGATTATGTGAGTCCTTATTACCGCGATGAAAGCCTGTTACTGGGTTTAGGATTTACGCCCTATGAGTTAATGTTGCAGCTACTTGCAAAAGGAGAGGATATTTTTACCAGAGGTCGCGAATATTATTCCCACCCCAATTATAAGGGTGATGATAAACCCGGCATCATTCATCAAAGCAGTGCTACCGGCATGCAAGCGATACCAACCACAGGACTGGCACAAGGAATTTCATACCTGGAAAAGATCAATTCGGGCAATTTGAAAAAAGGTAGTAACGGACAGTTACCGATCGTGATTTGTTCACTGGGGGATGCCAGTATCACCGAAGGTGAAGTAAGCGAAGCATTCCAATTTGCCGTACTGAAACAATTGCCGGTTATTTATCTCATCCAGGATAACAACTGGGGTATCAGTGTGACTGCCGGTGAAGCCCGTTCGATGAACGCTTTTGAATTTGCAGCGGGATTCAAAGGAATGGGTCGCATACAGGTGGATGGGAGCGACTTTGAAGCATCATACGATGTAATGAAATATGTGTGTGAACTCGTCCGGAAACAAAGAGGGCCTTACCTCGTGCATGCACAGGTACCCTTACTCGGACATCATACAAGCGGAGTCAGAAAAGAATTTTACAGGACCGATGAAGACTGGAAAAAGCATTTGCAGCATGATCCAAATCCAAAACTCCGGAGAAAATTATTGGAGAGAGGTGTCAAGGAAGAAGAAATCTTACACATTGAACGCGAAACAGCCTCCTCCATAGCCACCGATTTTGAAAAGGCAGCGGCTTCACCTGAACCTGATCCATTGAGTGTAACAGAACACATTTTTGCTCCTACACCGGTTACCGAAGAAAAAGGGGATCGAAGTCCAAAAGGAGCAGAAAAAGTTATAATGGTGGATGCAGCATTGTTTGCCATCCGGGAATTAATGGAAGTGTATCCGGAAACTGTATTGTACGGACAAGACGTTGGAAAAAGATTAGGAGGTGTGTTTCGTGAAGCAGCGACACTGGCAGAAAAATTCGGGGATCATCGGGTCTTCAACACGGCTATCCAGGAAGCGTACATCGTCGGATCAGCGGTTGGGATGAGTGCTGTTGGCGTAAAACCTATCGTTGAAGTTCAGTTTGGTGATTATATCTATCCCGGGTTTAATCAATTGGTGACCGAGGTATCAAAATCATGTTACCTGAGCTGTGGCAAGTTCCCGGTATCCATGATCCTTCGCGTGCCGGTAGGTGCGTATGGGGGCGGGGGACCTTATCATAGTGGTTGCGTGGAAACGACCTTGCTGTCAATTAAAGGGATCAAGGTTGCTTATCCATCCAATGCAGCAGATATGAAAGGATTGATGAAAGCTGCCTTCTTCGATCCCAACCCGGTGATCATGCTGGAGCATAAAGGACTTTATTGGAGCAAGGTGCCGGGAACCGAAGATGCAAAGACGCCGGAGCCCGCGAGAAACTATATTCTACCTTTTGGAAAGGCCCATATCATTCTGAATGCCGGCCAAGAAAAAATAAGTAATGGGGAAAGTTGCGTGATCATTACTTATGGAATGGGAGTGTATTGGGCTAAGGCTGCGGCACGGAAATTTAATCAACAGGTTGAGGTGATTGATCTGAGAACATTATTTCCGCTGGATGAAGCATTGATCTTTGAAAGAGTGAAGCTTCATGGAAAGTGTCTTGTCGTGACCGAAGAGCAACAGAATAATTCATTTGCTGAAGCATTAGCCGGCCGCATTTCAAAGAATTGCTTTTCCTTCCTCGATTCACCCGTTGAAGTGCTGGGTGCATTGGATGTACCGGCCATTCCGATGAATATGGGATTGGAAAAAGCGGTTTTACCGGATGCTGAAAAGGTGGCCCGTCGTCTTCAATATTTGCTAAACGCGTAGCTCGTATAAAAGATAAAAATGCAACGGGTCAGGTTGGAAAGCTGTCTCAGTTACGTACGTAAAGGGTCTGTCGCAATTGTCTTGCCATCTCCTTCCGCATAATTTTGTAATTCTTTATCCCTTTCAAAGGATCCTGATAGAAAAATAAGAATACACGTTCCCACGGACACCAGTAATCCAAATCCAAGAAATAAAATATTATATGCCACTGCATACCCCATCGATTTGGAAAATACTTTCAGGGTTAGACCTGACAATGCCTGGAAAATAGCACCGCCAATCCCATTGCCAATACAAGCCAATCCCCAGGCAGATGCGGCGGAACTTTTAGGCACGACATCTGCGGTCAGGGCCAAAGCATTTGCCGTATAAGACGTATAACCAAAACCGGATAGTCCAAACATCACTAAAGCACTCATTGGTGTACTAACAGCAAATGGCGCTATAAGTAGTGGGAGAGCCATTAACGTACCTGATAGTACCAAAGCGAGTCTTCTTGCTTTAGGTATGGGAGTGCCTTTTTTTATAATGTACTGTGTGAAATAGCCACCAATGATATTTCCTACATCGGCCATAATAAAGGGTATCACCGCAAACCAACCAATTGTTTTCAGATTCCAGTGATGAACATCCGCAAGGTATCTTCCTATCCAGAAGGTGACGAAATACCACACCGGCTCGATGAAGATTTTAGCTAATAGCAATCGTGACACAAACCGGCTCTTTAATAGCTTGAATGCGGGAACAACTCTTGCTTTGGTTTCACTGGCTGATTTGCCGGGAGTATAATAAGAAAACCAGAAAGCCGCCAGCCAGAGATAGCCAAACAGTGCCAGAATGACGAATGTGGATCGCCAGCCATAGTTCGTTGCCATTACAGCCACAAGCGGAGGAACAATGATGGCGCCCAGGGCAGAACCACTGTTGAATATTCCTGCGGCGGTAGACCGTTCCTTTGGCGGGAACCATTCACTGGTTAGTTTCAATGCTGCGGGCCAGTTACCGGCTTCGCCGATTCCCAGGAAAAAACGGCATATTCCAAATTGTAGCGGTGTTATGGCAAATGCATGAAACAAACCCGCCGTGGTCCAGAATGCCATACAAAGAGAATAACCCAGTCTTGTACCCAGCCGGTCAATAGCCAATCCGGAAAATGCGTTCGATAACATGTAGGCGATAAAAAACGCGGTACCGATATATCCAAAAGCATCGTCGGGAATGAGTTTTCTTAATTCTCCATCCGAGCTGAGGTAATTGAATGAAAGGCGATGAATATAATTAAGAACAGTTGCCAGGAAAGCAAAACCGATCATTACCCATCGTAAACGCAAAGGTTTATTTTCAGTCAGTGCATCAGGAAGGTTACTCATTTCGGAGTTCAATTGTTCTATGATTTCTTAATTGATCAGTTTGTTCTATAAAGAGCTTACGCGTATCAAATTCTCTTCACCTGTTTCTATTTTAATGGTATTAATTAATGGGCGACCCATTCCTTCCCATTGCACATGCATTTCATCACCTGTTTGTAAGCGGATGCCTGCTCCAAAACTGAAAGCATCGGCGCCAAAAAAATGCACATGTGCCTGTAATGGCTGCCGGTGATCTGCATATTTAAAATGATGATACTCCAGGTTGGCTAATGAATGAGCCATATTGCTTTCGCCTGTCTGTATCGCCGATGACCATAACTCTGTTTGATTGCGCGATACCCGAACAATCCCTTTTATATCTGTGAATTCGCTCATCAGAACAAGTTCGGGGCCTATGGAACAATTGCGCAATTTGGAAGGTGCGAGATAGAGATAATTTTTCTTTTCCATTACATGGTCAGAGAATTCATTGGCTGTCGTAAAGCCTATTCGTACCGGTTGACTTTTCCTGTCAATGATATAAACACCTGCTATTTCCGGTTCTTCCCCTCCATCATTTCCATATGACGGGACCGTTAATTCGTCACCATGTGCTTTCAGCATCGCCCCTGTGCCTTTATAAAACCACTCCGGTTGCACGCCAATTTTGCCATTTTCCGGCTGCCCTCCTTCCAACCCCCATTGGTACATTTTCATGCTATCAGTTGCCACATTGCCCGTTGCAGCCTGGTGCATCACTTGCCTGTTCAATGCACTGTTTTTATGTGTTAGTCCTGTACCCGAAACCAGGCAATTAGACATTGCATCCGGACAATCAAATGACGGCAGCAATTTCCATTCACCTGTCCCATGGTAAACAGGATCGTATTCAATCTTGTCTTTTGAAAGATTGGCCTCTATCATGGAGTGAATACTCTTACCCGAATCAATCGCCTGGATCGCGAGTTGATAAACAGAAGTAGTGTCTATCAATAAAGTCAAAAAGGGTTCGGCAACTATTGCGACTCTTCTTCCTCTCGTCGGATGTACTATTTGTACCAGGCGTGTATTTTCTTTCATGACTTCGTTTAGTTAATAGAATTAAATCACGTAACGATTGGTCGTTTCACGGGATTATTAATTATTTATTATTACAAACATTCGCTACAGTGGACGAAATAGTTGTTGCTAAGGCCAGTAATCCCCGCCTGAATGACTCTCCCGATAATTATCGGGACGGGCAGGAATAATTAATAATCAATAATCTGGATTAAATAGCCACCCAACCACCGTCCACCGATATGCAGCTTCCGGTCATAAAGCTTGATGCAGGGCTTGCCAGGTACAATGCGATACCACCTATTTCATGCAACTCGCCCCAGCGACCGATGGGTACTTTAGCAATAAACGCTTTATATTTTTCCGGATCGTTCACTAAAGGAAGATTCAATTCGGTAGCAAAAGGCCCCGGCATGATTGCATTGACCGTAATGCCTTCTTTCGCAACTTCCATAGCGAGTGAGCGGGTTAGCTGAAGGATAGCTCCTTTGCTCGTTGCATAGGGTGTTCGTTCCGGGATGGCAGTTACAGACAACATCGATCCAATGTTAATGATCCGGCCGTAGCTATTTTTTTTCATTACGGGTATCACTTCGCGGCAGGCTATCCATGAACCTGTCACATTCACCTGTTGTACTTTATTAAAATCCGATGTTGACAGATTTTCAATGGGTCCGCGGATATTGATGCCTGCTGAATTGATCAGGATATCGATTTTTCCAAAACGCTCAACTGTTTTTTTAATAGCCTCTTTAATGCTGGCTTCATCTGTTACATCACAGGTGTTGCTGATCGTTTCAATCCGGTATTCGCCTTGCAATTCCTTTTCCGCTGCTTCATTTTTTTTTGAATCGCGGGCGGCAATAGAAATAGAAGCGCCTGCTTCGGCCAGAGCTTTTGCCATTGAAAGGCCTAGTCCCCTGTTCCCACCAACGATCAATGCAGTCTGCCCGTTCAATTTGAAAAGGTCCAGGATTTTTTTCTCCATATATGAATTTTACACTTTGCCGGAAGATTCGTATTCAATTATACTGAACTGGTCCAGGTAATCATTTTTCAGTGTCAGGCCCAAGCCGGGTTTGTTGTCATCTAACTGGAGTTGTCCGTTTTGTGCAACCGCTTCGCCATCGAAGATGTACCAGAACATTTCATTACCTACTTCAATCTCTGTTTGTGGGAAGTATTCTGCCATGGGTGAAGCAAAAGAACTCATCACTACATGAAGATTATGCATCTGTCCGCCGTGAGGTATCACTTCGACGCCATGCGTCAGTGCCATGTTGCAGATCTTTTGTGCTTCGGTAAAACCGCCCACGCGGTTCGTGTCAAATTGAAAAATATCCAGGGCCCCCGCCTGGAGCAGTTCATGAAACCCGTAGCGGGTGAACTCGTGCTCTCCGCCAGAGAGGGGGATAGCGGTTTCTTTTTTCAACTTTGCAAAATTGTGGATTTCGTCCGGCAACAGCATTTCTTCGACCCAGCGCAGATTGTACGGTACCAATTCTTTCAATAACCTTCTTGAATACGCATAATCAAAACCCATATAGCATTCAAGCATGATATCTATGTCATCACCGACGGTTTCTCTTACTACGCGAATCATTTCAACATTTTTCTTTAACCCCTTTATTCCCTCCGTCATCGGATAACCACAGCGCAACTTCATCCCGGTAAAGCCTTGTTTCTTGTACTGCTGTGCTTCTGCCTTTAAGTTGTCCAGGTTACGCGTATATAACCGGCTGTAATAGCTTGGAATAAAAGGTTTGGTTCGTCCTCCCAAAAGTATAAACACAGGTTGGTTCATCACCAGTCCTTTTATATCCCACAATGCAATATCAATTGCGCTGATGGCTGCTAACACAGCTCCTTTGCGTCCATAGGCAATAGTGGAACGGTACATTTTTTCAAATAGATATTCTGTATTCAGTGGATTTTCCCCGAGCAACAAACCCGCAAGTTTAGTATCAACGATTTGTTTACACAGATCGGGAGACAAGCCGGCATTGCCATAACCGATATGACCTTCATCCGTTTTTATTTCAACTACCAGCCAACTGAAGAAACGAAAGGGCGCCTGTGCATCTTTTTGAAAAGGCAGAGCGCTTAGGGGAGTGGCAAAGATGGTGTCGGTCGTTTTCACCGGGCCCTGCCATTGATACAGTTTTGTTGTTATTGATTGAATCTTCATTTTGTGACTATAATTATTAATTGCTTTTTTAATGATTAAGCATGGGGCGGTTGTCTGATTAATGATTCTCTGTAACCGGGGAAATAATTTAGGAGTTTTTGGTAGCTGAAAGTACATATAAAACATATATTTTATTACTTTAAATAAAAATCGGGATGATGAAACAAAAGCTCCCTTATCGTTTTCGTATCCTGATTTTTCTTTTCTTTTTAATTATTATCACCTACCTGGACAGAAATTGTATTGCACTTGTGGGCACCCAGATAAAATCAGAGTTCGATCTGAATAATGAGCAATTTGGGTGGGTGTTGGGTTCTTTTTCATTGGCGTATGCGCTGTTTGAAATTCCATCAGGCATTCTTGGCGATCGCATTGGACAGCGTGCCGTTTTTATGCGTATAGTACTATGGTGGTCGCTCTTCACAGTGTTAACGGGTCTGACGACCGGACTTACATCTTTGGTTATCGTTCGTTTTCTTTTTGGAATGGGTGAAGCAGGAGTTTTTCCTACTTCTGCAGGCGTCATTTCCCGCTGGTTTCCCGTTAATGAAACTGCAAGAGGCGTTAACGCAACAACAATTGGACAGACTGTAAGCCTGACCATTGCTCCTCTTATAATTGTTCCTCTCGCAAGTAATCTTGGTTGGCGCTCCGCTTTTTTTATTAATGGTTTCATAGGCGCGATTTGGGTTTGGACATGTTATGCCTGGTTCAGAAATCATCCCTCCGAAATGAAAGCTGTCAGCGAAAAAGAGAGAGCTTACATAGAAGAGAATCGCCGGTTCAAAATGCATCGCCATGAATTCAGGCTAAAATCAGTCTTAAAAAACCGCAGTCTTCTTGCATTATCAGCGATACATTTTTGTGCGAATTGGGGATTCTATTTTTTTATCGCATGGCTTCCTGTGTACCTCCGTGAAGGGAGACATTTTTCAGAACAGGACATGAAATGGACCATCTCTGTCATGTTTGCGACAGGATTACTTGTTGTTCTATTTGGCGGTGTCTTGTCCGATAGGCTGGTAAGAAAAAAAGGACTTTTGTTTAGCCGAAGATTTTTTGGGATGACTATTCTTGGAGGTACAGCAATGGCATTATTTATTATTGGTTTCACTTCGAGTAACACAGTGGTTGTAATAAGCCTTATCGCTGCTTATTTATTTTTTCCCCTGAACAATACGACCAATTTTTCAACCTGCGTTGATATAGGTGGAAACCATGCAGGCACCGTTGCCGGTATCATGAATTTTGGCGGGCAGATCGGTGGCTTTTTTCTTTCCCTGACGTTTGGAAAGTTGGCCCACGCCACAGATAGTTTTACAGTACCGGTTATTGTAGTGGCAGCCGTATTATTGATTGGATGCCTCCTCTGGCTTTTTGTCGATCCAAGACAGCAAGTGATTGTGAAATGATTTAAGGCAGTTGCTAGTCGTATAAAGGATCGGCCGGGGGTACTAATATCTAGTCAAAAAGAGAAAATCCCCTGGGTAAAGGGGATCTTTCAGTAGCGCGATCGGGAGTTGAACCCGAGACCTTTGGGTTATGAATCCAACGCTCTAACCACCTGAGCTACCGCGCCAATTATGGGCGGCAAAGATAGCAGATTTATGACTTTTTGGAACCGGTTCAGAAGCTTTTTTTATACTTCATACTCTTTACAGATTGTAGCCCGCTAAGTTCAAAAAAAGCAATCGTCGGATGGCCTTGCGACGAGCAGTCTCATTCTTCAGCCAGCATAACAGAAAACTATTATTAGTTTCCGTTCAATGGATGACAATCTTGTTTTTCGCCGTTTTTAAGATATAAAAACTGGAATTTTATCGGAACCAAAGAATTGAACATTTGTGTAATGTCATCCAATTGTTTTAGATAATAATGATGCAGTGAAATGTTTTTCTCTTGTTTGGCGCTCGAGAAATTTAAGAAATATTCATCACCACTAGTAGTCATTACACACCAATTAGTATAATAATTTTCAAGGGAATCTAATCCCAACTAAATCGGCCACTCAATGAATTTTTGAAGGTTCCCTTTTTCGTTTTCCTTCCTCTCTGGCTCGCCATGCCCGAAGTTATATTCTTGAGCCAGCATATGACAACCGCATTTAGCTTCAGCCGACCATTTAATAAATTTTATTGTTGAGTTCAATAATTTTATTTGAGATTATTTCTACGTTATTCCATCCATATGGAATTGCTTTCCATTTAAAATCTTTTCGAATATCATTCAACTTAATTTGTAAGAAATATTCTGTCCCATCAATCACAATCATGTCACTTTTTTCATTGCTGTCCAACTTCATTAAAGATTCTCCCAACGAAAAGATTTCATTTGATTCTTCAAGTTTGGTTACGCCTTGTTCTTCTATTATATTCGGAATTATTTTTTGTCCAATGTATTTTAAACTGTCAATAGGGTTGGAGATTTTGGAAAGGTCACTCTGTTTGTACCAATTTTTCCTTTCCCAAAGATAGGTCTCACCACTTTTGTATAAGAGAAAAGAAAACATATCTCCATTTGCTTCGTCAAAAATCAATTTTACGAAATCATAACTACTCTTATCGTGCTTAAATGTTTCAGATAAACTTTGAAAACCAGCATCAAGCAAATCGCCTAATAAATCGTCAAAAGGCATAGTAAAATGTAGGCTGTGAGAAAAATGCTCCAACACCTAAATTTATGATTTAAAACGAACCCTTCAAAGAATGCAGGCAAAACAACCCGGTCTTTCGGACTTCCCGACTTTCGGACTTTCCGACTCCTTCTCTCAATCCACTCTCAAACTTTTTATGGGATTCGTAACCGCCGCCTTTACCGATTCATAACTCACGGTCAACCATGCAATCACCAGCGCCGCCAAAGAGACAACAGCAAAAACGATCCAGCTGAGTTCAATATGATACGCAAACCCGCGTAGCCAGTTATTTACAGCCAACCAAGATAGGGGTACGGCAATAACGATAGCGATAAGTATTAGCCTGGTAATATTCGTGGAGAGCAGGTAAACAATATTAAATATGGAAGCGCCCAATACTTTTCGTACGCCGATCTCTTTCGTGCGTTGCTCCGTCGTAAATGCTGAAAGACCATATAATCCCATACATGAAATGAAGATGGCCAGTGCTGCGAAAATGTTGAACAGGGTTCCCAGTTGTTGTTCTCCTTTATACAAATTCGCAAGGTCCTGGTCGAGAAAATTGTACGAAAACGGATAAGCGGGATTGAGTTTTGCGCTTATTTTTCCCAATGCCTTTATGGTGGCCTCCGTTTGCCTGGGCCTGGTCCGTATCATCACGATGCCGCCCCAGCGGTTTAGCTTCAATACAAGCGGCTCAATGGCATGTTGAACCGGTTTGAAATTAAAATCCTGCACAACGCCAATAATAGTTCCTTTTCGGTCCTGGAAAGTGAGAGGCTTGCCAACGGCGGTTGCCACTTTCATACCCATCATTTGCAGGGCTTTTTCATTTACTACGTAATTATTGCTGTCCCCTTTGAATTCTTCGGAAAAACCTCTTCCGCTTAGCAGCTTGAATTTAAACACGTCAATAAATCCTGCTGAAACATCCATTGAAGGCACAACCACTTGTAATTTTGGATCTTTTCCTTCCCAGTTTATGCTGACTGTACCACTCGAAAGGTTAGTTGGCAGATCAGATGTGATCGTGAAGTTGGCAGTCAACGGATTTCTTTTTAATTCCGTTTTCAAGACCTCCTGTTTACTCCATACATCGCCTGACATCGGCATGTACAAGAGGTTTTCTTTATCGAAACCCAAATCCCGTTCCCTCATAAAGCGAAGTTGATTATACACTATCACAGTTCCGGCCAGTAATACGATCGAAATAATAAATTGTGTAACGACCAGGGTATTTCGGAAAAGTAAACTGCCCCCCATCGTTTTCATGTTTCCCTTTAGCACTTTAACCGGCTTAAATCCCGATAGGAACAGAGCAGGATAGCTGCCAGAAATAATACCTGTGATCAAAGCAATCGCAACAAGACTCAATAACAATTGTGCATCCAGGAAATCAATAGCGAGTTCTTTTCCTGCAACCATATTGAACATCGGTAATAACAACAATACCATACCAACGGCCAGCAACAGGGCGATAAATGATATGATAACCGATTCACCCAAAAACTGGTAAATCAGCTGGCGCCGCACCGCGCCTACGACTTTTCTTAGTCCAACCTCCTTAGACCGGCGGGCCGATCTGGCCGTAGCCAGGTTCATAAAATTAATGCAGGCTACTATAAGGATGAAAATGGCTACAACAAAAAATATACTCACATATTGATGATTGCCATGCCCGCTCAGGTCGACCTGGTAGCTTCCGGAATGGAGATGAATACTGGCCAGCGGCTGAAGCTGGAAGTTTACTTTTAGTGCCGGCACACGTTTTTGATAAATATCATCAATCTGTTTATGCAGTCTGGCTAAAGCAGCGCGGGAAGGATCGAAATTCTTATCGAGTAGTAAATAAGAATAGTAATTAAAATTGTCCCACACATCATTGCGTAAATCATAATTGGCCCAGGGAACATTATACAGTGCCGACATCGGCATGAGAAAATCGAATTGTAAATGAGAGTTGGACGGCACATTGGCCAATATGCCGGTCACAATAACATTATCGGCATTGCCTTTGCGCAGTATCTTGCCCATCGGATCTTCCTTCCCGAAATATTTTTTCGCCATGTCTTCGGTTATCAACACAGCATCTGCCCGCTGCAATGCAGTTTTACGATCACCTTTCACCAGTTCAAAAGAAAAAATATCGAGGAAAGTGGAATCAACATAGAATATGCGTTTTTCCTGGAATTTGCGGTCGCCGGTCTGGAATAATTCGGTAGAAGGCACAGTAATGCGGACCGTATTTTTTATGACCGGGATTTGTTGTTGCAAACCTCTTGGCATACCGGCAGGATTGACGGCAGCTTTAAAACCGCTGGCCTCAGCCACAATGCGATAGATCTGGGGCGCATTTTTGTGAAAACGGTCGTAGCTCAGCTCATTCTTTACCCACAGCAATATCATGATGCTGCACGCCATACCAATCGCCAGTCCGGCTATATTGATAGCAGAGTACGATCTATGGCGAATAAGATTGCGGAGAGCAATTTTCAGGTAGTTTTTTAGCATGGCTATAGTTTTCGTTTGCGAAAAATCAAAAGCAGGGCCTCATAATAGTGCCATGACGCTTGACAGCTCAATTTTGTTACAACTATAGAACAATGGGTAAAAAATAATTTCCTGGTGATTGTACTTGCTTTCAAATTATCCCGTAGATTAGCTCCTTAGCCCGGAAAATCTCCGTAGACGGGCTTCTTACTGCGGCCACTATTGTCTTTTATTCTACCCTTAGTACAATTGTCGCCACTCATTTAATGATCCTCAACCATGTGACAACAGACACCGGACGTGTTCTGTACTTTAAATCCAATGTCAGTCCGTTTCACTATTGTTTATGTTAGAAATAACAGGCAGTTAATTATGCGCCTGTCAGAATAATTCTTTTGTCTTATAAAAAACGAGCCATCATTTATGAAATCAACCATCATTCTGCTTCTCGTCCCTTTCATTTCATTTTCGCAGGAATTAAGAAGCGTTTCTTCAATCGAAGAACTGAGAACCCTTGATGTAAACGATACAAATACTTTTTACAGGTACAGGCAGGTTTATGTAAGTGGTTACTATGCTCCTAACGATGGCGGCGGTGGCTGGTTTTTGTTTGTCGACACAAGCACGAAATTAGATAACGGGGGAACAATCATTAAGCCTTATGGGGATGCTAACGGGCGATTTGAAAGGATCGTTGACCGTGATATAAATATACTTTGGTTCGGGGCGAAGAGAGATGGTAGTGCAGATGTTTCATCAATCATAAATACGGCCTTGCAGGTCGCTAACCCAATTAAGAACAACAGTTATTTGAATGTTTACGGTTATGGCAATGTAATTGTGCCGGGCGGCACATATAGAATGGATAATCCCATTTATATAAAAAATTCAGTGAGTATTTTGGGAGAAGGCAGCGGGATGTTCCCTTACCAGGAAGTAAGATTAATTTATGCCGGCAACACAAAGGGCATCGTTATCCTTGCCAATAAGCAAAACGCGGGCGCAAGAAGCGTAATACTAAAAAACCTGTTCTTAAGGAATTTTGGGCAGTCAACAGACACTTCAGCACACGGGATATTTACCAATACAAGACTATTGGCTGAAAATGTTGCAGTGGAAAACTTTGGAGGCGATGGATTCCGATTTCAGACGAACGATTCCGGCAATGCTAACAATTCCATGCTGATAAACTGCACAGCATATTACAATGCAAGAAACGGGTTGTTTTTGTCAGGGGCTGAAAGCAATAACATCGGGATCTATTCATGTAACTTTTCAACGAACGGAATGTGCGGTGTATTAGATAATTCGTTTTTGGGCAATAGCTATTACAACTGTCATACTGCTTTTAACGGAGTACGTGCTGCATCCTCGTACAATAAAAGCTGGTGTACGTATAACGGCAAGGTCTACCAGGCAATCAAATATCCGACCCATTCAGGCATTGAGCCCACCGTGAATGCAAACTGGAAACAGTATTGGATTGAGAATTCAACTGCATTTGGCCCGAATACTCCCGCTGCATGGGATGCCGTTACTACTTATTGGATAACGGGTAGCTATGTGGTGACCAGTATATCTGCTACAAGTAACTTCTATGGAGATTATTCAGAGGGTGGGCAAGGCGCCAACATGCTCAACCAGTTTTCGGTAGCATATGGGGGAGATCATGGAGCGATATTCGCGTCCAAAGACAATATTTATTTACATCCTTCCGGGTCACAATTACTTTTAGGCGGGAATGGAATGAAGATACCGGATAAAGACAGTATAAACACATTCGCAGGATTCAGTAATACATTCGGGTTGCAACTTGGCAGTAGTAAAGCAGGTCATTCCATAACGCAATTCAGGTATTACGAATCGGATAGAACGACAAAACTATTCACGGCCAATAGTACCGGCAACCAGGCGTTTAAAATTATCAATAGTGGTTATGATCCGTCTAAATTAGGAATCACAACACTCCCCAGGACAGGAATGCTGGTATTCCCGTATTTCGCCGGCTTTTATATGGGCAATGCAGTTAATGGAAACCAGGAAAGGAACGTTAGCGCATCAACGGCGCCACCACCGACAACAGGAAGGGCTTACGGTGACTTTTGCTTATATATCGGTACTGATACCACAATTATCGGTTACAGGTTTGTACCGCCCGGAATTTGGAAGACGTTAAAGGCGGCAAATTGATTTTATGAACGGAGGAACGAGCAACGTGCCGGTTTTTTCCCATTGAGGAGGCAAGCTGGATACTAGATACTAGATTCTAGATTCTGGATGCTGGATGCCACATGTGGAGCGCTTACCATCCGGTATCCAGCATCCAAGATTCATTTCACCGAGGCAGTAATCATTTTTTCAAGGACTTTTATGTCTACATCCTCCAGTTTAGTAATATAAAGGCAGCCGACACCGGCTTTGTGTTTACCTAGTTTTTTCAATGCATCCGCCTGACGTTTTACATTAAGGACGAGGTGTAGTGACAAGTTAGCTTTCCGTGGGGAAAAACCCATTTTGAACCAATCTACTTCTCTGCCGGTAGCCGGACTCTTATATCTCAAATTCCCAAAACCTATCAATGAACTACCCCACATTTTCGGCTTTTCGCCTGTTGCCTTTTCCATCAACTTAAGTATAACATAACTGTCTTTACGCTTTTGCTCGTCTGGAATACTGTCAATGAAGCTTTCTACGCTCGATGACGTTGGCTTTGTTTTAATTTCTGCTACTTTACCCATATGATATGTTTTTAAAAATTGATTATTTATCTCATTGTATGTTGTTTCATCCTGGGTTTGGCTGTTTGTCAAGGCAGTTTAAGAAACCTTCCATAAAGTGGGATTAGTACTACTTTTGGAAGAATAAGTCTGTTGCCGAGGCTAAAATCGGTTTTATCTGATAATGGCCCGGAAAAATTACCTAAAACTTAATTACATGATAAAAGGTTTGTTCACTAATGTTGCCATTGCAAGTTTTCTATTCCTGCTTGAACCGTCGGGACATCCGACTGGTGTCGCTATGCATTCTACACAAGCAGACAACTTCAAACTCATTGTGCTCGGTAGCGGGGTGGGGCCCCGGGTTGATCTGCAACAATACGGTCCCAGCATACTGGTTGAAGCGGGAAGTGAGCGATTACTTTTCGATTGTGGCCGGGGGGCAACTTTGAGAATGGCTCAGGCCGGCATTTCACATGGCTCAATCAGCCGGCTATTTCTGACTCATCTGCATTCGGATCATGTGATCCAAATTCCTGATCTGCTATTAACGGGTTGGGTTGGAGGTGGGCGCAAGCTTCCACTTGAGGTTTGGGGACCCGAAGGCACCAGTGACATGATGAATCATCTTCAGCAGGCATTCGCATTTGATATTCATATGCGTCGCGACGTAGATGAAAAAGTACCGGGTGATGGCATCAGAGTATTGAGCCATGATATCAGTGAGGGAATTGTATTTGATAACCAAGGCATTAAGGTGACTGCATTCCTGGTTGATCACAGCCCGGTAAAACCCGCCTTTGGATACCGGATTGATTATCGGGGTCGTTCGATTGTATTATCAGGAGATACCCGTGTTTCGGAGAATTTGATTCGATTCGCCCAGGGAGCCGATGTCATTGTTCATGAAGTGTTGGATGCCGAGACTGTGCGGAACTGGTTTCCTGCCAATCCCCAGATGGTCGACGGTATACTTGCAAAGCATACCACGCCAGAACAGGCGGGTGAAGTATTTACGCGGATCAAGCCCCGCTTAGCCATATACTCTCATGCTCCCAATGCCGAAAGAGTTATCACGCAGACCAGGAAAACATATGCAGGTCCGTTGCAGGGCGCTGAAGATTTGCTCACAATCGAGATAGGAGAAAAAATCGGGATACGTCATTTTGCGCAATAATCTCTTGTGATATCATCGGATTGAGCCCGTACGTGTCGATCCTATCTGGCAGCATTCGGTTCCTTATATACCATCCCATATTTCTTTTCAGCAATTGCGTATTGCTCCTCAGTTCTTTCTTTGGCTGGCGTTCCTACCAGCGTACCATTCTCTATGAAGTATTCCTCAAATCCAGCCGGCGAATATTGAAAAACCATCAGCAGGTTTTCCGTTCCGGTATTGTCGAGGCCATGCCATGTGCCTCTTGGAACAAATACAACATCACCTGTCTTTACTTCGATAGATTGTTCATCTAAAGTAAGCCTGCCCTCGCCTTTGTGAATAAAAATAAGCTCATCATTATTCAGATGTTTGTGAATACGCATCTTACGGCCAGGGCTCTGGTCTTCCACACAAAATGAAATACCTTCAACGTTATGCCTTGCTTTGGAAATTTTTATCGTTATCGGCAACTTTCGCCTGCCTGATAGAATGTGGATACCCTCATCCTGGTGTACGACAATTCCCTTATCGATAAGAGGATCATTTTTAGCAAAACTGATTTTTGGAAGTCCGGCAAAAAATGCGGTACAAAATCCGACAATTCCTGTGTGTAGAAATTTTCGACGGGGTTGCTGGAAAAGGTTCATCGTTTAGGTTTTAGCTAAACAAGGTAACCTTATTATGCTGCAAATGAAGATTTTTACATTTGAGTGGGGATATACCGCAACGATTGCGCTTAAATGATTTCTATTTCTTTGTATTCCTGAGGATGAGACTCTTTAAATAAACAAAATCTCCAAAGAATACGGTAATTTCAATTGCCAAAACATCTTCCCATAAATCCTTTTATTATGGCCTGCAAATATTTGACAAGAGCTGCACTTCTTTTTATAGTTACCGTAACAGGTTTGGGTACGCTTGATGCACAGGAAAACGACAGCCTGATTCAAAGAAGGATACGGCAACAACAATACGTTTTTGTGGCTCAGACCTTTTCATCCCAATCGACCAGTGCAAGAACGTTGGTCGGGGACTTCCAGGTAAAGGTAACAGCCGACAGTGTCGCGGCAAACCTTCCTTATTTTGGACAATCCTATTCACCCCAGTTTGGCAGATCAACTGATGATGAAGGCGTAAAGTTTATTTCCACGAGTTTTGAGTATTCGGCGGTTGCAAAAAAGAAAGGAAGATGGGAAATTACGATCAAACCAAAAGATTCCAGAGGCGTTCAAATGTTCCTGACTGTCTATAGTAATGGCGAGAGCAAAATGGAAGTAACCAGTCCGCGTAAGGAAACCATGTTATTTAATGGGTATGTCTGGTGAGTTAGTTGAATTTGTCAACTCTCGATCTGCGGGCAATTTAGGTAAGTTTCAACTTATAGGCACTCCAGCTAAGTTCGAATAAAAAAATTCGAAATCCGAAAAAATCGATCCCGATGAAAGACTCTTCGGATTTCGAGTTTCATTATTCGGGTTTTTTTGATTTTGAGATTTTACATCAGGAAGTCTTTTTACCGTGCATGACTTCTTCAACAGCCGCTTTAATCCCTTTTCCATTCATTTCAACGGGTTCTATATACAATCTTCCCCATTTGATTTTACCATCTGCAATTCCCATGATAGTCACTCCACGCATAAGCAACGTGGTTTTATCCTTTCTTGTTCCTTGCCATTCCCATTCAGCCCATATTGAGTTGTTGCTTGTTGCATGTCTTAGTAGCTGAGCGGAAAAATCAGGCATTTCATCAAAATTGGAGGCCCAATTCTTCATAACTTGTTCGTTTCCCTGGAAAGTGCGGTCAGGATGAACAGGCTGTTCACTGGAATAGCCTTCATCAAAACACTCCATCAATAATTCAATGTTACGAGTGTTAAAAGCACTGTTTAGTTTTAAAAGTAAAGATTCCAAATCCATTATGCTTATTGTGTTTTCTGTTTTGCCGGAACTATTGCTCTCATGGGAAAGTATTCATATTTATTGATCGTAGTGGCGGGATCATTTGCGATAAAATCTTTTACTTCCTGTTCATTGTCTACAGAAATAATCCCAAGCCCATACACTTCACTCGGGTCTAATACCGGCCCGAAAGCCACGACCTTTCCCTGGTTCATAATTTCAGTCCAATACGCCACATGTTTCATCATAATGGCCCGTTCTTCGTCAGTCATTGTTTGAGCAAAGTCAGGCCGTGAAGGAAGTAAATGCAATACAAAATACATTTTGTCCATGTTGAAAATTTGTTGGTTGGTTCTAATTAATATTGTGCGCTTGCGAAGATGATCGTTTTAATTGACTCCATTAATATTTAAGACTTCTTTCTTTTCAAGATTGTTGAGCACATCTTTTCTGTTTAACCATGCCGGCCGTAATTTCTTCTGAGATAATAACTCCAGTTGGTCTCCTATGTGTTTGCTTCCGGGCTGCGTGGCATTCCCATACGCAAGCAGCACCCGGGCCCTGATCGGGTTAGCGAATTCGGTGACGGCTATAAATGTTTCGCCGCCATCCGCAAAGTATTTGTTGTCTTTATCTTCGGTATAAGAAAGGGACATAAAGATCCCTTGCTGCTGCCAACCGCCACTTGCAGGCAGATCAATACCATTCATACGAAGACGATACACATCACCCCAGGCTTTATCCATCGAGCCATATTTTTTCTCCACTTCATTGGCTGCCTTCACCAATAGTGCCACCGCCTGTTGTTCATTTTTTAATCCGTCGGGAGTGGATACCGGTTCCTTTCTGTCCCATGGGATAGCATACATAGCTGGTGTGACTTTATCAAACCACGCTGAAAACAATACGGCTCCCTTACTTGTTGCATCTGTTTTCTTATCCCATGATTTTAGAACTGCAGCGGCCCTCGATGCGGTACTATCAGGATATTTGGTTACTGCGTTCAACAGGTCATCGAGGAACCGATCGGCCGTTTCAGCACCTGTGTTGAGTTTGTAACTGATCAATTCTTCGAACGAAATGGATAAATCATTTTTTATCAAATTAACGGAGCGTTGTGGCCGGAATGCCATATGCTGCGGTGCCACATAGGAGAGGAATTTTGAAGGATCTAATACGACAGGAAAAGTGCATGTCCACGGAGGATCATTGGCATTTTGCAGAAACCCGGTTGGGGGATTCAGGACCCTGGGCAGATCCTCATAATGAAGCGTCTCTTGCCAAATTAATTTTGATTTGGTGCCATCCACTATTCCTCTCCAAAACCTAAAATCACCTTCTGGTCTCTTTGGGATATTTCCATTGAATAAATAAAAAATGTTCCCTGCTTTATCCGCATAGATCACATTAAACATGGGTATCTGCAACATCTTCAGTGCGGCTTCAAATTCAGGGAGGTTTTTGGCCTTACCCATCTTATCGTATTCTTCAAAGAGCTTTTCATTTTCTAATCCCGCAATCCGGAATACAATCGCCTTGTTATCTTTTTCTGATAAAACAGGACCCTGTTTAGAAATCTTAATTTCCATCTTCTGTTCTGTCAGTGTTCCATTACTTTCTTTTACTTTGATTGTTACCATTCTTTTTTCGAAAGGGATAGTCTGACCATCTAATAAATACCCATCATCCTGCAAAGTAAGTTCATAACGGTCTGCAGCATCGAGGGTGTTTACGGTATGGGTCCATCCCAGGTTATCATTAAATGCTAAGAATAAAAAAGGAAGGCCTACCAGCGTTGTACCATATTCATTGAACTGATCTGTGTGAAGGTGCGCTTCAAAACATAAAGTAAAGTCGCTTCGCCACGGAAGATGGGGGTTGATAACCAGCATTGCATTTTTTGAAACCGACCTTGAAGGGCCGATTGCATACGCGTTGGAACCTGCCTGCGTAGCCTGTTCGTTAGCTCGTCTTTCATTAGCTGTTAAGAAGCGGTAAAGTACTCTTTCGACATGCGAGAAAATATCGGTTGAAGTTACCGGTAAAACTTGTTTTAATTCGGCGTCAATTGCTTCCGGATGAGCTTTTGCATAGTCATTTATCCCTTTTACAAAAGCATCAATGTAGTCCTTATATTCAGGAGTTTGTTTCTGATACATTTTAAGTGCCTTACCGGGAAAATCATAAAGATGTACTTCTTTATCTGAATTTAAATACTCACCGCCCCAGTACTCGGCTGCCCGGCCGCGGGCTTGTCCATATACGCGTAACAAAAGATTTGCATGATTATTCATTTGCGCCCAGCCAAACGCATAATACATTTCTTTGGCGTTTTTTGCATAGATATGCGGAACGCCATAGCGGTCCCAGAGGATTTCGGTTTTTGTGTTTTGAGCATTTATTTCAGGAATGTTAAAACATATTAATAGTGTACTAGTCAATAAGGCTCTTCTGATACTTAATAGGCTTAATGTTGTCATAAGAAAAGTTTTAATCCGACATGAAAAAGACTTTTTGAAAGCTGCAGGCATAATTCCTCTTGCTTTATATATTCCCGATGTCCATAACTGACTAGGCACGTGCTTTTCGTGAAGATTTATCTTTTCAAATCGAATAAATATTTTTCCCGGTTAAACCTGTCTACGTATAGAGAAATGTTGTCATTAAGTACGTAGAATTTCAGAGTTGTCTGGTCGAACGGAAAAGAATGGCTTATAAATTTGCAAACTTCACCATTTATTGATTGCGTGTAAGTCAAATATGATTGAATTACGGTTTCGGTAATCATTGTATCGGTAGATGCGATTGAAGTTGGTGCAAAAAACTTGACACTGCTAATATTTGGATCTTCAACTTGGTGGGCATAGGAGCCATTTTTGAATTCACACTCGTCAAAATTCAGTTCAATTTTTTCAGCGTTTGATTTAAATCTTTCATTCGCTATGTTGATGGCATCTTCAATGACTTTTTTTGATTTTTTAAACGAACTGATGATATGCCGCATTCCAAAGAGACCTAGGACGATAAATAATGTATACCATAATGGTGGATAAGGGATCACAGTTCCATGGTAACTTCTGAAAAATATCGTACCAAGAAAACAGAGTACAATCAGTAAAAGTCCGACAGCAGTCCTCATAAGTATCTTCCCGTGTTGACTGGAATTTGTTTCATTGCTAAAAGAAGATCGCTAAAGCGCAGCCTTCAGGTAAACTGTGACATAACGTATACAAAAGAGCCTGCAAAACCGATCGACGCACACTCCGTGTCCTTCAGTCACACCCATGCGGACGCCTGTGATGTGCTTTGCTGTTTTATCAGTGCGTAACCTGGTTAAATTCCGGGTATAGGATTTCATTGAAGTGACGGTACCTAAGTTACAATTTTTGTTTGTAGATATATTCATTTTTTGCAGCATCGGAAGGATAAATCCAGACAGGGGTTATTTGCCTTATGGTAAACCCTGATGATGGAAGTACACGGCATCGGATACAACTCAACCGATTGACTTAAATGAGGGTCTTAATTCCGCTGATTATCGGGATCGATGCCGCCGCAACGCGTGGCCCAGCCGGGATTGTTCTGAATTATGTTTTTCAATGTACGCGCTATATACTATCTTCAAGCCTGCACAAAAGGCAATGGCTGGTCTCATTGAACGAAATAATTTTTATTTTAGAGGTAAACCGATCTTATGACAGATCATAAATACATTTTATGTATTGATGATGATGAGGATGATTGTTTGTTGCTTGGCGAAGCTGTCGCCCATGAGTTGCCCAGCTTCGAGATCAAGTTTATGATGTCTGGCGATGCGGCAGTCCTGTTTCTGAAGAGAGCGTTGGAAAATGACAATCTACCGGCATTGATCACGCTCGATATCAACATGCCCGGCATGGATGGTACAGAGACGTTGGCACACATTCAAGACCTAATAGGAAAAAATCGCGTTCCGATCCTGTTCCTCACAACTTACCCCGGCGATGAAGAACTGGTCATGGCAGAAAAAAATCAGATCTCAGTGATGGCAAAACCCCGTTCCGCCAAAGGCTACGATGACCTGGCGAAGACCGTTTCTTATATGCTGGTCAATTAAAATAACCCGGCAACCTTTCCCCGATAGCTTACTATCTCAATATCCCAAATATCCCAATATCTCAATCACCTAATCTCCCATGTCAAAATAGCTTATTACAATGATAATTAGCAGAATTAACAGCAGGCGTATTGTCGCTTAATTGCATAGAAGAAATTCGGTGACTCCGGATTCCAGCTTGCCTGAATTGAGATACCTAATTACCTAAAACTGCCATATGGAAAAGAGATTCTTTTCTGCATCCCGTTGCGGGAGCATTATCAAAACAAAATTTCACCGGCTTTTCCTTTTGTTGTTATTTGGATTGGGCGCACTTCCTGCACTCGCACAGTCTATACGCGTGTCGGGAGTCGTTAAAGATGTGCAGGGAAAAGGATTGTCCGGAGTAAGTGTCGTGGTTAAAGGGACACCGTCCGGTACCACTACTGACCAGGATGGGAACTTTACCATCGACGTTCCCAACCAGCGGTCCGTATTGGTATTTTCTTTAATTGGTCATGCCGACAAGGAAGAAACCGTAGGTGACAGAAAGAACCTCGCCCTGGTGTTGAGCGAATCTGCCAGCAACCTCGATGAAGTAGTGGTCATTGGTTACGGACAAACACAAAAGAAAAGAGATGTAGGGGGAGCTATTTCGTCTGTCAATTCCAAACAAATTATGGAACGGCAGCCGATAAATATATTTGATGCCTTGCAGGGGCAGGCTGCCGGTGTTTTAATTATGAATGACAATGGAGAGCCGGGTGCACAGGGATCAATTCAAATAAGAGGCGCCAACACATTTACTGCCGAAGGAAACACTCCGTTGTATGTAGTCGACGGAGTAATCACCGACAATGCGGCTTCTATAAATCCAAACGACATCGAACGAATAGAAGTATTAAAAGATGCCGCCTCCGCTTCCATCTATGGATCCCGTTCTGCAGCCGGTGTTATTTTAATTACGACGAAAAAAGGAAAGGAAGGTAAGCCAAGAATAGATGGTCAGTATTCCAAGATCTTTGGATGGCTGGCACATAAGATACAGGCGGCGAATGCTTCTGAACTTCGTTACTATAGAAAAATTCAAAACGGGAATTTAAGTGGTACGCAGGGAACGTTTACTGATTCGTTGAATCCTTCATTTAATGCGGATAACGATTACCAGGCCCTGTTGCTCGGCAACCGCGCCGACAGGGACGATATTAAATTAAGTGTGAGTGGAGGACAAAAAGGCACGAGTTATTATGGAAGTTTGAACTATGTCGACGACAAAGGCATCGCACTGAATACCTGGTATAAATCTTTCCAATCACGGATCAATACTGAGTTCCAGTTTTCACCGAAATTAAAATACAGTAACAATCTTTCTTTCTATTGGTCGTTTGGAAACTTCACGAGCATAAATAACTCGTTAAGACCGGCATTCGACAGGGCTTCTTATCTCCGGGTGTATAACGCGGATGGAAGCCTGACAAGTTACCTCAATTCAAAGCGTAATCCCGTAGCCAATGCTTTATTGGAAGATAATACAAGGGAAACAATGAAAGCCCAGATGAATCACCAGTTGGAATACCAGATCGTGAAGAACCTGAAGTTTACAACAAGGTTCAATGCACAACTGGAAAGTTTCCAGGGTTTTTATTTCCAGCCCCGTTTCCTGGATGACAACGGTAATGAGAATTTTGGAAGAAACGATCTGAATAAAGGGTTCGACTGGATATTCGAAGGATTCTTAAACTATAACAAGAAAGTAGGGGAACACGCTTTTACGGGGTTACTAGGCGCCGGGAAAGACAGAGTTAAAGATGATGAAACACATATGGAGGGAAAAGATTTTGCGATTGAAACCGCTCACTATGTAAAAGGGGCATTCATTGATAACCTCACAAAGCAAACCGCAAGCGGATCTGCTGTGTCTACGGCTTATGCCTTTGCCCGTGCCAACTATAGCTTCAAGGACAGGTACAATATTATGGCAATGGTCCGCAGGGATGCTTCTTCCCGATTTGCACCGGAGACCCGGATCGGTAATTTCTTTTCAGGTTATGCGGTCTGGCGTTTTTCTGATGAAAAATTCATGAGCTGGAGCAATAGTTTCTTAAATGATGGAAAATTAAGATTTAGCTGGGGCCAAACGGGTAATGACCGGGTTGGAAATTATGACTACCTGCAATTACTTAACCAGGGCAACAATAGTTATAATGGGATTGCAGGAGCTTCTTTAAGTACGTCATTTGGCAACAGGGCATTGAAATGGGAAGCTACCGAACAAAAAAATGCGGGCCTGGATCTGTCATTGGTAAAAGGCAGGATCAGTCTCGCCGCTGATTACTATATCAAAACAACCCATGACCTTTTATATGCACGGCCACTTCCCGGGCAACTCGGTTTCTCTACTGTAAAAGTAAACGTAGGTACAATTGAAACACGGGGTTTTGAATTCCAGGTTAATGCCATTCCGGTTGCTTCTAAGAACTTTACCTGGAATATAAACGGCAATATCGCCTTTGAGCGGGGAAGAATATTAAGTCTTGAAGGTGGCAGACCTTTCATAACAGGCAAGTGGTTAATCGAAGAAGGCGGAAAGATTGGCAACTTTTATGGTTGGAGAAATTTAGGCGTTTATGCCAGTGATGCCCACAATGCTTATACAGAGGACTGGCAAAAATTAACACCGGTGGGTTTAAATATCGTACATGGATCGACTCCCAGAGGCTCAGTTGTTACTGTCACGGGTTATGAATTGAACGGAAAGCCATATAGCGGGATAGTTTATAAAAAAACGGGTAATGGATTGCCTTTATTAGGTGGAGACGTTGAATGGGAAGAAGTGGATGTTGATGGTGTGATCGATGATAACGACAGGCAAATACTCGGTAATGCGCAACCTGACTTTTATTTCGGGATTGTAAATAATATCACATACAGGCAATTTTCTCTGAATATTATTTTTAATGGTACGATTGGCGGAATGGTTTATAATAGTTTCAAACAAGGGTTGACAAATAACAGTTCTTCGAATGGCCCGGCACTTCCCGAAGCTATTTATGGTGCCTGGGTGAGACAAGGACAGGAAGGGGCCGCATTCCCTTATTTTCCGGATAAAGATACCCGGGGCAGCCAACGCGGGAGCGGCAATAGCTATTTCCTCGAAGATGCTTCCTTTCTACGGTTGACCAGCGCAAAACTGTCTTATCGTTTTAAACCAGCCATTGCTAAAAAGGCTTTCCTGAATAACGCCGGCTTGTTTGTATATGGAATCAATCTTTTAACCTGGACCAATTATACAGGGTATGATCCGGAGTTTAGTTCAAGTAATGCTTTACAGATAGGAGATGACAACGGAAAATATCCAAAGAGAAGAGAATTGGGAATGGGTGTAAATATTCAATTCTAATCATGACAACAATGAAAAAAATAATTAATTGTACTTTATTGTTTACCGTATTGGTGCTCGGAAGCTGTAAAAAGCTGGTGAATGAGGAACCGTTGTCGGATGGAACCTTAGACCAGTTCTTTAAAACCAAATACGATGTCTTTGCTGCAGTAGCAGGTATGTATGGGGCTTTCCAGCAAACCATGGTTGGGGAATCGCAGTTCAACAACAGGATTACCTGGTGGGGCGATGCGAGATCAGATAATATTCAAAACAGTACTCCGAATGCAAGCTCAAACGAAGTACATTTTAATAACTTATCACCCAATAACACGTATGCTGATTGGAGTCCCTTGTACACGGTAATCGGAAGAGCGAACCTGATCATTGCTAAAATCGGTGAAGTGAATAAGTACGCCAAGGCATCGGAAGCCTTGCTGGAATCTGAAATAAAATTCTATACCGCGCAAGCCTATGCGATGCGGGCCGTTACTTATTTCTATATCCTGAGGATCTGGGGTGATGCACCCATTCGTACAACTCCTTTTCTAAACCTGGATGATAATCCGTTTGCCCCGCGTGATCCAAAAACGGCGGTAAAAACACAAATCATTGCCGACCTGCAAAAAGCATATGATCTGACCGTTAAAGGCGCCACTCCTGTTGTATGGTATCTTGGTGAAGGCGCTATTGCAGCGATAATGGCTGATGTGTATATGTGGAAGAGTCATGACAACCAGATTCTTCCTGATTATCCTAATGCCATTCTCTGGGTCAAAAATGTTTTTAAAGCCAAAGCACCTACAGGTAAAGTGTATAATGGTACAACCACGCCCAATTCATCAGGTCTTTCTCCGGACCTGGTACCGACCGCTGAGTGGAAAACGATCTTTACCAACCCTGCCGCTAACATAGAAACAATATGGAATATTCATTGGGATGTGGGTGCGAATGGTTGTCCCTGCATGATGGCTGTCAGCAGTACAGTAAATAACACACCTATGAAAACGGCAGCCGAAATGTATACCGGAACTACTTCCTGGTTGAGAGCGGGTTTGGATATCAGGGCAAAACAAACCATTGACTCTGCAAAGAGCGATAATTTCGACCGCCTCATAAAATGGTATGGCCCGGCTGGCTATGTCAATGCGAAATCTACTTATTTAACCCGGACACAATCTGATGCGGTGGTGGGTACAGATAAACCGGTTTATTTTCCTGTGTACCGGTTGGCCGATGTTTTTCTTTTATATGCAGAAGCATTGAACAAGACAGGCGATACCGCGAATGCGATCAAGTATTTGAATTTTGTACATAAGCGGGCAACGCTTCCTGCTTATAGCGCTGCAACGCTAACAACGCAGGCGCTGATTGAAGATGCGATCCTCCAGGAAAGGCAATGGGAATTATTTGATGAGGGAAAGCGCTGGTTTGACCTTTGCCGCACCGACCATGTTATTATAGCTATGGATGCGTTATTAAAAAAGAGACAATTAGCTGCCGGCGCTGCGCAAACCGGATGGGGTACAGATCTACGAAGATATTTATGGCCTTTACACCGGAATGTTTTAAACGCAAATCCAAACTTAGTTCAGAATCCACCTTATACTGATTAATATAACGTAAAAGAAAACGGACTATTAATAACTAAATAAGTTATTCGCATGAAAAAAATATCGATCTATCAATTCTCCTTTATGGTGATAGCGCTCATTTCTTTTTCGGGCTGCTATAAACTTCAAAAGGATTACAAATACAATGCTTGGACGCTCGATCCGCATATTAACAAGACTGCAAAAGAATTTTTGCTTTCCCGCGGAACCGCAGGAGTTGGAAGCGATACAGTCTTCAAATGGATGCAGCTTGGCATCGAATATGCAGGTATTGATATGGCAGAATATGAAAAGCCCGGCAGGACTTTTATCTTTCTTCATAACAACGCTATCAGGACAACTACAGGCAGCGGCACAAGCTTAAGAGTTACCGGCGGCTTTTTCTATGATTACCCGATTATCGGGAGAGATGCTGCGGGGAACATCATTCCTTCGATTTCTAATCCCGGTACAGATTCGATCCGCCCGGCTCTTCAGTGGAACGAATATCCGCAGCAATTAGTAAAGAATTATTTTCTGTATCTTATTCTCCAGGGAGATTACACCTTCGAAAACTTAAGTGTTAGTAATACATCAATACCGACTCTTTTACCGGCTGGTACAGTCGCTGATCCCGGTAAGATTTCGAAATTGGGGTTGGTAACCGTTAAAACAACGCCTAACCCCGATCCGGCATTAGCGGCAAGCATCGCATTTAACCCGGCTGGCGGCGCCGGCTTCGACCCGGAAGGAAAGATCAATCTGAAACTGATCAATAACCAGAATGCTCCTATAAACGTTAACGACAGGGCGGATGATAGGTCTGCTGGCTACTTTGCTACCAATGGTAAGGTTCATGTGTATGATAAAACAATTCATCCTTTCCGGTATAGTTATCCGTGAGGTAATAAAATTTCAGGGCGAATGAATGAATGATCGCAGGAAATGATTTCTGCGATCATTTTTATGAACAAAAGAATTAGCTTTCGTAATTACAGCAGATAACTCAGTATGAGAAAATATAAGTACATAGATTTCCTTTTTATCTTACTGATATTCTCATGTCGCATTTCTGCGCAGGAATTGAGTTGGACCGAAGTGGCCCCCGGTGTGTGGAAAGGAACGATCGGCAAACCAGAAGACTATGATCTGTTAAAAGCTGCCGGTTCTGTTCCCAATAAGGAAGGTCTTTCAAAAATGATGGCGACTCGTTTTCCGTTATCCCAAAATGATATCGCCGGATGGGTTGCTGACGGAAAAACATCTCTGCGTTTCCCCCTGGAAAAAGAAGAACAGCTATATGGGTTTGGATTGAATTTTCAAACGGTTCATCAACGCGGCAAGATCTTACAATTGCATATGGACCATTATGGAGGTAAGGACAATGGCAGAACTCATGCCCCGGTTCCATTTTATGTTTCTTCAAAAGGCTATGGTGTATTCATTAATTCGGCCAGATATATTGATGTGTATGCCGGCACCGGTGTCCGCAAGGACAGCAAAAATCCACCAATCGAAAAAGATCGTAATACAGATAAGAGCTGGAGTTCCCGTCCTTACTCAGACGCCGTAGAGATTTTAGTTCCTGCCGCTGGCGCGGAAGTTTACCTGTTTGCCGGTCCTTCTGCATTGGATGCTGTCCGGAGATTCAATTTATTTAACGGCGGCGGTGTGTTGCCTCCGCGATGGGGTTTGGGATTCACGCAACGGGTAAAATCATTGTTTACGGCGGACAGCGTAAAGAAAGAAGCTAGTGCTTTTTTGGAAAAAGGGTATCCATTGGATTTTATAGGCCTGGAGCCGGGCTGGCAAAGCAAAGCGTATCCTGGAACCTTTGAATGGGATAAAGGTCGTTACCCGCAACCTGAAAAATTTGTAAAGGAAATGCTGGATAAGAATATCCGTTTGAATTTATGGATCAATCCATATGTGTCAAAGCAAGCATCTTTCTATAAGAATATTTCTCCGTATACAGGATCGCACACGGTTTGGGTGGGGGAAGTACCCGATTTTACGATCCCTGAAGCAAGACAGATCTTCTTTGGTCAATTAAAAAAAGACCAGGTGGATATCGGTGTGAGCGGATATAAAATTGACGAAGTAGATGGATACGATCACTATCTCTGGCCGGATGTGGCGACCTTTCCATCCGGAAAAAGTGCGGAACAAATGCGACAGACGTATGGGCTATTGGCTATGCGGTATGCGGCTGAATTGTTTCATCAGAAGAATCAGCGGACTTATGGTTTGGTACGGGCAAATAATGGCGGGGGTGTTTCTCTTCCGTTTGTGATCTATAATGATTATTACAACCATGAAGATTTTATAACTGCGTTGATCAATAGCGGCTATGCAGGAGTCTTATGGACGCCGGAAGCAAGAGCCTCCAAAACCGCTGAGGAATGGCTAAGGAGGTTTCAAACGGTTATCTTTTCCCCGATGGCAATGATCAATGCATGGGCAAGTGGTACAAAACCCTGGTCCTATCCCGAAGTAGCCGAACAAATAAAGCAGTTGGCCTTATTGCGCATGCAGATGATGCCATATTGGTATACCGAGTTTGCCAAATATCATTTTGAAGGCACACCTGTATTCCGCGGAATGAGTCTGGAAGAAGGATTCAGACAGGAATCGAAAAAGGAAGCAGCTAGTTCAAACCTCGAAGAGAATCCGTATGCCGAGGCAACCAGTAGGGAGATCAAAGACCAGTATATGGCGGGCGAATATTTATTGGTAGCTCCGTTATTCACCGGGCAGACCACTCGCAAAGTTGTTTTACCAAAAGGTAAATGGTATGATTTCTATACCGGTGAATATGCAGGTGATGGAGAAGTGCTGACCATAACACCAGGCCTGGATAAGATTCCCGTTTATGTAAAGGACGGAGCCATTATCCCGATGATGCCGCCCTTGTTGCATGCGCCCAAGGCAGGAGAAAAAGTGGATCTTGAGATCCGGCACTATGGTGAAAAACCAGGCAGGTATTTATTATATGATGATGACGGGGAGACGTTCAATTATGAGAAAGGCGAATATAGCTGGCGGGAGATAAGAACAGAGAAAGATAAGAGACAGCAATGGAAAGGAACGATATCGCCGCCTGTAAAAGACAAACCGAATACGGTAGGAAAGGTGACATGGAAGTTTATGGGGAAATCATAGCCCACGGTTTCAACCATAGCCCATGGTTTTAACCATGGGTTTTAAAATGAATATTATTTTTATGAGGATTCTATATTTATATTTTTCTATCAGCATTATCTTTTCCAGCGTTTCAGCCCAGGTCCCGGGCGATGAAGAAAAAGAGATGCTGACCCGGGGAAAGGAACGTGACCAAAAAGCCATTGACGAGGCGATGGATGGATGGTGGACTGCATCCATGAAAAATCATGATCAGCGGATCCGGTGGTGGAAGGAATCTAAATTTGGTATGTTCATTCATTGGGGAGTGTATTCAACTGCTGGTGGCGAATGGAAAGGGAAAAAAGTGAGTGGGTATGCCGAACATTTGATGCGGAAGGAAAAGATTTCCCGAAAAGATTACCTGGCTTTGGCGCATCAATTCAATCCTGTAAAATTTAATGCAGAAGAATGGGTGAGGGACGCAAAGAATGCGGGCATGAAATACATGATCATTACTGCCAAGCATCATGATGGCTTTGCCTTGTACCCCTCTGCTATTTCTGATTTCAACATAAAGAGTCAAACACCTTTTCAACGTGACCCGATGGCTGAACTATCTGCAGCCTGTAAAAAATATGGATTGAAATTCGGGTTTTATTACTCACACGCCTTCGACTGGGAACACCCCGATGCTCCGGGAAATGACTGGGAATATAAAAATCCCGGTGGCGATTCCAATTTATATGGCGGGAGGGACTGGTATGATCTTCACCCGGAATTATTACCGAAAGCACAAAAATATGTGAATGAAAAAGCAATTCCCCAGATCAGGGAATTGATCAGAAAATATAACCCGGATATTCTTTGGTTTGATACACCCCAAAAACTACCCTTATCAGAAAACATCCGGATACTAAAGGCCATCCGCGAAATTGATGACCATGTAGTCGTCAATGGTCGTCTTGTCAGGTTTGCCAACTCAAACTTTGGAGATTATAAGAACACTGCGGACCGTCCCGCTGAATTTTATCCTGTCACCGGAGATTGGGAAGCGATACCCACTACTAATGAATCATATGGCTATCACAAATTTGACAGCAGTCACAAGCCGGTTTCGCATTTCATACGCCTTATTGCCAGTGCTGCATCCCGGGGAGGAAATTTATTGATGAATATCGGACCCAAAGGAGATGGAACGTTTGATGTGAAAGACGGGGCCATATTACAGGGCATTGGAAAATGGATGCAAAAGAACGGCGAAAGCATTTATGGAACGACGGCTGGCCGTTTGCCTTTGCAGAGCTGGGGAGTGACCACACTCAAGAAAAACATGTTGTATCTGCATGTGTTCAGCTGGCCGACCGACGGCAAATTATACATCGGGGGGCTTTCCGATGATCCTGTTAAAGCCCGGTTGTTGGGAGCTCCGGCAATTACTATTTCCATCTCACGTCTGAATACAACGGATGTTTATCTGAAACTTCCTTTAAAGGCCCCGGACACAATAAACACCGTGATTGTTCTTGAGCTAAAACGAAAATCTCATCCCGATGTTACCGTATATATTAACGGTGACACCAGGTTCATTGCTCCTAACAGTAAGCAGGATCGACTGTTGGCCTTTGATGCAAAGCAAGAAGGCGGTGCTTTTAACTTTGGCGACGGAAAAACAGACCGGTACTATGTTGAAGGTTGGAAAAATAAGGAGCAAAGCCTGAGTTGGCATTTTCGAACGAGCAAGGCGACCGAATTCAAACTGGTTATCAAATATCTTGCTCCAAAGCAAACTGCCGGGGGAAGATATTCGTTGAGTTTCGACAAACAACATACGGAGAGAATTGTGACAACAACAGAAAAGAATACGGAAGTTATAACCGAAGAATTATTTTCCGTGCGTGCAGACACCGGGGAGCATACGATAAAAATTTCACCGCTTTCTTTTGGAAAATCTGAATTGATGAAATTGCTGGAAGTGCAATTAATTCCTGTAGATACAAATTAGACAGCGGTCAGACGGAAGCCGTCAGACCGCCGCTACCGCCGCGGCGAGATGGGAACCATTCGCCCGCACCCCGGTCTGACCGCCCCGGTCTGACCAGGGTGGTTTCCTCTTATGCTAAAATAATTCAATGAAAAGCGATTTCACAACAGACGGATAACCGCAATATTTAGTTAGTTGCATCCAGTTAAGCTATAAACATATGAAAAAAATCCTCTTTGTTTTGACGTTGTTCAGTCTGTCCTTTATTTCCGTGAATGCTCAAACCAGTTCGGCCGACAACCGCATGGATTGGTGGCGCGAAGCCCGTTTTGGGATGTTCATTCACTGGGGTGTTTATTCGGTACCAGCCGGTACCTACAAGGGACAAAAGATAAACCGCATCGGAGAGTGGATCATGAACCGGGGAAAGATACCGGTAGCCGAATACCAACAGTTTGCCAAAGAATTCAACCCGGTAAAGTTTAACGCGGATGAATGGGTACGCATGGCAAAGGATGCCGGGATGAAATATATCGTGATCACTTCCAAACATCATGATGGATTCGCGATGTTTAAATCCAAAGCCAGCAAATGGAATATTGTGGACGCAACTCCTTATGGAAAGGACATTTTAAAACAATTGGCAGAAGCCTGCCGCAAGCAGGGAATGAAACTCGGTTTCTATTATTCGCAGGCGCAGGACTGGAATAACCCCGGCGGAGCTGCTTCGCGCAAAGTAACAAGTGAAGGATGGGCGAATCCGGACTCCGCAAGGATTGATGCGTATACTGAGGCACATAACGGGCATTGGGATCCCGCGCAGGAAACAAAAACAATGGCACAATACATAGATGAAGTTGCGGTGCCGCAGGTAAAAGAGTTATTGACAAACTACGGAGATGTTGCTGTATTGTGGTGGGACACACCTACCAATATGACAGATGAATATGCAGCGAAACTGAATGCATTGCTGAAAATGCAACCGAATATTATTACAAATGACCGCCTGAAGCGGCCAAACTATCCCGGCGATTTTAAAACTCCGGAACAGCGTATACCTAATCTCAGTGAATTGGATGGAAAAGACTGGGAAACGTGTATGACGATGAATGAAACATGGGGATATAAAAGCTATGCTAACAACTGGAAAAGTCTTAAGACGATTATCCAAAACACAGTTGATATAGCTTCAAAAGGCGGCAATTATCTATTAAATGTGGGGCCGAAAGCTGACGGAACGTTCCCGCAGGAAAGTATTGACCTGCTCAAAGGGATGGGTGTATGGATGAGAACCAACGGCGAGGCGATCTATGGCACCAAAGCAAGTCCGTTTGGATTATTTCCCTGGGGTCGCTGTACAAAAAAAGAAAACGGAAAAGGCACTACTCTTTATTTTTCCGTATTTGAATGGCCAAAAGACGGAAGGCTATTGATACCCGGATTAAAAAGCGAAGTAGCATCAGCAAAGCTGCTCGCAAATGGCACTGCATTGAAAACGACTGCAACTAATGAAGGGCTTGTCATTAACGTTCCTGAAAAAGCATTGGACCCGAATGCGACTGTCATAAGAGTTGACCTGAAAGGAATGGTAGAAACAGTTTCTGTTAAGCCGAAAGAATAGCAGTAATTATTGAGAAATTATTTTATAGTTTTTGAAAACGATGTTGCGTAAATTAATAACAGTCATTTGCCTGCTTATGCCGGCCGTTGTCATCAACGCCGCGGAATTTGACGTGACAAAGTATGGAGCTATTGGTGATGGAAAAACATTGAACACCACATTTATTCAAAAAGCAATTGATGATTGTACGAAAAGCGGGGGTGGTAAAGTCGTTTTTCCTGCCGGTATTTATCTCTCCGGCACGATAGAATTAAGGGACAATGTTACACTCTATTTAAAAAAGGATGCACGTTTGCTGGGCACGACCGACATTGAACAATATCGAAACCTGGATCCGTTTACGGAAGGATTAGGCATTGATGTGGGATGGGCGCTGGTGGTGGCGGTAGATCTTAAGAATATCGGCATTGAAGGAGAGGGAGCCATTGATGGACAGGGAACGAAATTAAAAGCAGAACATATCCTCAAAGATACCAGACCTGAAGGACAGCGTTGGGGACGACGGCCGTTCCTTATTCGTATTGTACGATGTACAGGAGTTACCGTGAAGGATCTTACGCTGAACTATGCGGCGGCCTGGACATCACATTATTTTCAATCCCGGCAGATAAAAATAGAAAACGTGAAGATCGTAAGTATAGGAGTCGCCCACAACGATGGGATCGGTATTGATGGTTGCCAGGATGTAAAGATCAAAGACTGTGATGTGGTGAGCGGAGATGATGCGCTGGTTTTTAAGACCACTTCCAGTAAAATGGCCTGTAAAAATATCGAAGTAACGGGGATGCGGTTGAAGAGTTCACAAGCCGGGATCAAAATGGGAACTGAATCAATGGCACCCTTTGAAGACATTAAAATAAGCAAGTGCCATATTTATGATACAAAGAACGGAGGTATCAAATTACTGACGGTTGATGGGGCACACTTAAGGAATATTGAAATATCTGACATAACCATGTCGGAAGTAAGAACGCCGATGTTGTTCCGGCTCGGGTCGAGACTGAATGTATTTCGTAAAGGACAGGATACAAAGCAACCCACTGGTACATTTGAAAATGTGGTTGTGAGAAATGTAAAAGCAAAAGCAGCAGACAGTGCACAGTTGAAACCACCGTCCGGCATATTGATCACGGGAGTACCCGGTCATTATATCACCAATCTCACGCTGGAAAATATTGAAATAGATTTACTGGGAACAGGCACAACAGAGAATGCGAGGCATAACGTTCCCGAAGCGATTGATCAATATCCGGAAGTAAAAACATTCGGACCGGTTATTCCCGCGTATGGTGTATGGGCAAGACATGTAAAAGGATTAAAACTAAAGAACATTACGTTCCGCATTCAGAACAATGACCTGCGGCCGGTATTTATTTGTGAAGATGGAAAAGATATTGAGGTTTCCGGTTGGAATATTCCTTCGACTTCCGGCGCACAATCCATCATACGTTTGGAAAACGTGGATGCTGCAGCGATCCATAATAACGATGTTAAAGGTGAAGCAGATGCATTTGTCAGGGTAGAAGGAGAAACCAGTAAAGGTATCCGGGTTACAAAAAACAAAACAGGCCGCATAAAAAAGACGGTTGATCTTTCCGGTGATGTTAAACCGGAAGTCGCCTTGATAAAATAAAACCTTGCTGCTATGAAGAAGATACTTCGCCAATTTATAGCTATATCGTGTTTGGGATTGGCGGGATTTTCTATTTGTTCGGCGCAATCTCCTGTAAAAAGCCAATGGGTATATTCCGACCCAAAAGCCCGCCCGGATGAGCCGGTCGGACGGGGGAAACTGGTTTACAAAACCCTGGATGCGGGCGATAAGATCATGGACTTTTCCTATGCAGGCTATATGGGAGGTGGTGTTGCCATTCCCACCATTCCGGTAAAAATTACTTTAAGTCCATTGCCTGGTGACAACTCGGAAGCGATCCAGGATGCGATCAACAAAGTTGCTGCAATGCCGGTCAGCAATGGGTTCAGGGGTGCTGTATTGCTCAATGCAGGCACATATGATTGTGAAAAAACGATTACAATAAATGCAAGCGGAGTTGTATTGCGTGGCAGCGGATCCGGGTCCGATGGTACGATTATCAACCTGGCAGGAAAGGCGCATGCTGCAATTACTGTAAGAGGAACTGTCAGTTCAAAACTGGTCGGGCAGTCAACTATTATCTCTGATAACTATGTTCCGTCGGGCACAAATTCGTTTCGTATCCGGGATGCTGTCGGTTTTTCCGCTGGTGATACGATCAGGATCACCCGGCCGATAACTGATGAATGGATCAGGTTCATGGGAATGGATAACCTGGTTCGCGTCGGAAAAAAACAAACATGGATCAGCGGTGATATACAAACGGAAAGAGTGATAAAAAAAATAGAGAAGGATAGGATCGTTGTGGATGTGCCTTTGAGCGATTCCTATGATTCGAGGTATACCGGGCCATCTGGTGTTTCCGTTCAGAAGATCACCGTGTCGGGCCAGCTATCGCAAATAGGCATCGAGGATCTGCGGATCGTTTCGCCGGCGCAAGCTGTTACTATCAACGATGAGCATCACCGGGCTTTCACGATGAGTGGTTTGACTGACGGATGGGCAAGAAACATGGAGATCTTTAATACCGTCAATAGCATTAGTATTACCGGTAAAAGGATAACGATTGACAACGTCAGCATCATGCATGATGTTCCCACTATTGGTGCTGCCAAGCCCGCCGATCTGAATGGAAGTGGTCAGCAGGTGCTTTTTAACCGCTGCAGGATTACCGGCGATAATGTTTTTTTCCTGGCAACCGGCGCTAAAGTGACAGGACCTGTCGTATTGTTGAATTGTGTTTTCCGTGGCAATGGTTGGATACAGCCTCATCAGCGATGGGCGACCGGTTTATTGATTGATAACTGCGAGGTGCCGGATGGCGGAATTGATTTCATGAACCGCGGTGTCATGGGTTCGGGTCATGGTTGGGCGATCGGCTGGGCTGTTGCCTGGAATTGTAAAGCCAAATCATATCTAAATCAGATGCCGCCCGGATCAGCCAACTGGGTCATTGGTAGTTCAGGTGAGCACCAAAAAAAAGCGATACCTGGTTCAAATGAAACCGGGAATATTTCATATGGCGCGGGAGTATTGCCGGAAGGCTTTTATGATTCACCAAATGTACCGGTCACCCCAAGGAGTCTTTACCTTGCGCAGTTGAATGAACGATTGGGCAAACAGGCTTTGATCAATATCGGATATAAAGAAAACGGGAATGCTCTGGCCACTAAATTCTGAAGAATCTCTATTCACAAATTTCATAATGACTTTGATTCTTATAGTTGCTGAAGTGTGGTCGCAGAGAGCCACAGAGTATCGCTGAGAGCCGCGGAGTTTTCTCTGTGGTCCTCTGTTGTCCTCCGCGGCCCTCTATGTCCCCGTCGTTTTTTAAAAAGATGAATTAAAACATGCACAAATGAAAATGATTTTTGCTAAACCTTACTTGTTAATCAGCGTTATTTTCTCTCATGTAGCTATTCATGCTCAAACATCAATCGACGATTTTAAGAAATGGCCGAAAGGCACATCGCCCGAAGAGATCGGGAAGCGGGTTGCGGGTCATTTTATTGAAACACCACACACAAACTTTAATCGTCCGACACCACCAAGGACCATCACTTATCCTGAAACCTGTACCTGGTACGGAGCATTAACTTTTGCAAAAGTTACAAAGGATAAGAAGCTAGTGGATCAACTGGCGCAACGATTCGAACCTTTATTCGGCAGCCGCGATACGCTCATTCCCAAACCCGATCATGTTGACTTATCGGTGTTTGGCGCTGTGCCATTGGAATTATATATGCAAACAAAAGATCCGCGTTATCTCAGACTGGGAAAATTCATAGCGGATAAGCAATGGGGACCGCCCGAAGGTCCGAGAGCAAAACCTGAATCATGGGCATTTTATAATAAAGGCCTTACCTGGCAAACAAGAATGTGGATCGACGACATGTTCATGATAACAGCAGTACAGGCACAGGCCTATCGTGCGACCGGCGACACTGCCTATATCAATCGCGCAGCAAGAGAAATGGTGGTGTATCTTGATTCATTGCAAATGCCGAATGGACTCTTTTATCATGCGCCGGATGTTCCCTTCTTCTGGGGCCGCGGTGACGGATGGATGGCGGTTGGCATGAGTGAATTGCTCCGTTCGCTACCGAAAGGCAATCCTAATCATGACCGGATCATGAAAGGATATAAATTAATGATGGCTTCCTTATTAAAACACCAGGGAGAGGACGGGATGTGGCATCAATTGATTGATGATCCTTCGTCCTGGGCTGAAACTTCCTGCACCGGTATGTTCACCTTTGCATTTATTACCGGCGTCAGGAATGGATGGCTGGATAAAAAAGCCTATGCTCCGGCTGCCCGTAAAGCATGGTTAAAGCTGATCACTTACATCAATGAAAACGATGATATCACCGATGTTTGTGAGGGCACCAACAAAAAGAATGATCGCCAGTATTATCTTGACCGCAAACGTAATATTGGTGACCTGCATGGACAGGCACCGGTCTTATGGTGCGCAACGGCATTGCTAAGATGAATTTTATTGACATCATGAGAAATTGTTTTGCCTCTATTGCCTTTGTCGTTTGCTGCTGCGGCACTGCAACTGCGCAGGAATTCAAACCACTCTTTAACGGTAAAGATCTGGGTGGTTGGTATTCGTTTTTGAGAAACAAAGGAAAGAATAATGATTCCAACCAGGTGTTTACTGTCAATAATGGATTACTTCGCATTACCGGTAAAGATTTCGGCTATATCGTTACGGAGAAAATATACACAGACTTTCATTTAGTGGTTGAATTTAAATGGGGCGAAAAAAAATATCCTCCGCGTGAAAATGCCGTCCGGGATAACGGAATCTGCTATTACGTGGTGGCCGAAGATCGTGTTTGGCCCCGGTCTGTAGAATGCCAGATACAGGAAGGCGATTGTGGTGATTTCTGGTTGATCGATAGTGTCACCGCTATAGTGGATGGAGTGCAACAAGGACCAACAAGGAACACCCGCGTGATCAAGAAAAAAGATAACGAAAGACCAACCGGGGAATGGAACCGGATAGAAGTAATTGCCAATAAAGGCAAATGCACTCATATTGTCAACGGAATGGTGGTGAATGAAGGTGAAAATGTTAGTCTTCGCTCCGGGCGGATACTCATTCAATCTGAGGGTGCTGAGATATATTACCGCAAAATTGAAATAAAAGAATTGTAAGCTCCTCTTGCTTCTCCGCTGCGGCGAATTGCAATGACGACCTTGTGCCTTGTTGCTTCGCTCCGCTCGCAATGACGTCCTTGTACCTTGAACCTTGAGCCTTGTGCCTTTGCCAAGATTGCTCATCTTTTTGCTAATAGAAAATACTCCCGGGCATTACAAAAGATCATCCTGCACTGTCCTGCTAAAATTGCTCATTGCTTTGCAAATGGATCAGGAATTTTCCGCATTAAATAATATTTACTTGTGTTGCTTTTTCTTAACGTCTTCTGTGCACGATTGCTGAATCCTTACACACATGGTATGAATGATACTGTACAAGCTTATTGTGCATAAAGCTTGTTGTGTCCGCTGTAAACGAATTGTGGATACGAACCTTTTAATCCACCCGGGTTTTGATAGTTACCATTTTTGAATTCCTGATTTTATTCAAAAAAATAAAACTGCCTGTTATGAGATTACCTGCTTTGCCCGAAAGGCAATCAAATCAAACGCTTTGGCCACCAAAAAGCATCTTCCGCTTTTTGTTTTTATTTCATTTACTGCTTATGCTGGCTGTAGGTAGCCAGGCACAAGCACCCGTTACAGTAAAAGGAATGATCACGCGCCAGAACGGGGAGCCACTTGCCGGAGTGTCCGTTATTGTCAAGGGTACCGATAAAGGTGTCGCCACTCAAAACGATGGATCATTCCAGATCGAAGCTTCTTCAAACAGCACACTCGTGATAACGTATGTAGGATTCATCCGGCAAGAACTAAAAATAAGCGGAACAAACTACCAGAGCCTGGGTGTGCAGATGATTGAAGACAGGAATGAACTCAACCAGGTAGTTGTTGTAGGCTATGGAACGAGAAAAAAATCCGATGTCACGGGCGCCATAGTTTCTATCAATGAGCAGGCTATAAAGGAAATACCGGCAGCTAATCTTACACAAGCGTTACAAGGCCAGGCGGCCGGCATCGATATTCAGAAAAATGGAGGTAATAATAAGCCTGGTGCGACTCCAACGATTTTAATCAGAGGTTCCCGGTCGATCAGCGCCACGAATGAACCTTTGATCGTCGTCGATGGTGTGCCTTTCAACGGAAGCATCAATGATCTTAACCAGGATGATGTGGCTTCCGTGGAAATTCTGAAAGATGCATCCGCCACGGCCATTTATGGTTCGAGGGGAGCAAATGGTGTTGTATTGATCACCATGAAACGCGGAAGAACAGGAAAGCCTGTGATAACATATAATGCTTATGTCGGGATTGTGCAGCTGCAAGACCAATATCCCGTAATGAATACTCAAGAATTTTCAGAATTCAAAAAATGGGCATTGTACAACGGGAGGTTCACTGGAAACAATCGCACGTATAGCAGTCCGAACGATTCAGCGCTGATATTACAGAATTTCAGTCCGGAAGAACTGGCAAGTATGAAGTCGGGCCGAAGTACCGATTGGCAAAAATTGATCTACAAGGATGGTATGATCACCAATCATCAACTGGGTTATTCCGGTGGGACGGATATTACCCAGTTTGCTTTGTCAGCCGGCTATTTCAAAGAGACAGGTATTTATTATGGCCAGGCGTTCGAAAGGTTTTCATTGAAGGCAAGCGTCGATCAGCAATTCGGAAAAAGAGTGAAAGTGGGAATCAGTTCATTGAACACATACACGATCACAGATGGGGAAGGAGCGAATCCACTCGGGCAGGCGTTGCGGGCAAGCCCCCTGGTTTCTCCTTACAATTCAGATGGAACGTTATTAAATGATTTTGTTCCCGGAAGTGCGAGCCAGGTATGGAACCCGCTTGCGAATTTCCTGGTGCCGGGCGCCGTTGTGCAGAAAAGAAAACGATTCGGCACATTTACGACCCTTTATGCGGATGTCAATATTATTGAAGGATTGAAGTACCGCTTCAATTCTGGCGTGGAATTAAGAAGCGACGTTTACGGAGAGTTTTATGCCAGCAAGACAACCAACAACCTCGGTGGTCTTTCCACGGCACAAAACCGAACCAATTTCCGCACGAACTATACCATTGAAAACATTCTTACCTACGACAAGATCATTGCAAAGAAACATAAAGTCAATTTCACCGGTCTGTTCAGTTTACAGGAGCAATCCACACAAGGCAACGAGTTTCGTAACAATTCCATTGCAGCAGATGATCTTCAATACTACAATCCGACCTACGGTGCAAACCTGGTAGGCGAGGGGAGTGAAGAGAAATGGGATATTCTTTCTTACATGGCGAGATTAAATTATAGCTATGATGATCGCTATTTATTGACCCTGACCATGCGTACCGATGCATCCTCACGATTGGCGCCGGGAAATAAAGACAACCTTTTCCCTTCCGCAGCCATTGGCTGGAATATGCATCGCGAATCTTTTATCGGTAACATCAAGCCTATTTCAAGCATGCGGCTCAGGGCCAGTTACGGAAGAGTAGGCAATACCGCGATCAGTGCTTACCAGACACTCGGTGCATTGTCGGCCATCACTTATAATTATGGTGATGCAACTACAACGGGTGTTTTTCTTTCAAATGTTCCTAACCCCGATCTGACCTGGGAATACACTTCCACCGTCAACTTTGGGCTAGACTTTGGATTCTTGAATAACCGCGTTTCAGGAAGTTTAGAGGTCTATAAACAATCAACAGATAATTTATTACTTCCACAGACCTTACCCGCCACTTCCGGAATTCCCAATGCCATTGTGACCAATGTTGGTAAAACAGAGAATAAGGGAATTGAGCTGCATCTCACTACGGTTAATTTTTTGGGATCGACCAGGAATAGTTTCAGATGGACTACAGATCTTAATGTCTTTATCAATCGAGGAAAGATCACCCAACTTGCCGGCGGCGTCTTAAATGATCCAGCCAATAGCCGCTTCGTGGGCCAACCCATCGGTGTATTTTATGATTGGAAAAAAATCGGGATTTGGCAGGCAACAGCCGCAGACAGCGCATTGGCTTTGCAGTTGGGCCAAACAATTACCGGCGTCGGTTCTGTTATTGGGAACATAAAAAGAGCGGATCTGAGCGGACCTAATGGCAAACCAGATGATAAACTGACCGATACGTATGACAGGATTATTCTCGGTTCTTCTCAACCGAAATGGGAAGGTGGAATGACCAACCGTTTCTCTTATCGTGGTTTTGATCTGACAGTCGTTGCTTTCGCCAGGTGGGGACATATGATCAGAAGCGGTCTGCATGGCAGTGGTTTTGCCAATACATTCCAGGGCACATATAATAATATCAAAACCCGTTATTGGACGCCTACCAATGGTGAAAATGAATTTCCCAAACCGAATGCAAACAATACCAATACCCCCAACAATTCTTTATTAGGATATTTTAACGGATCCTATATCAAGATAAGGACGATCAGCCTGGGTTATAATCTCACGCCATCTATATTGAGAAGAATAGGCTTAAGATCAGCCCGGATATATACAACGATCGAAGATGCCTTTATCCTTGGTTCGCCCTTCATTAATAAATATGGAGGAATAGATCCGGAGGCATCGGGCGGGTCGAGCAATCCCGGCGTCGCCACGCTCAACCTGGATAACCCCTCCAACTGGTCAATCATTTTCGGCATTAATATATCATTATAAAACTAACTGTCATGAAAAGAGCATCTATATTATTATATACAGGTTTGCTGATGATGATTTTCATTTCAGCCTGCAGAAAAAAATTAGAAGAAAAACCAAGATCGATTCTAACTCCTGAATTCTTTTCAACCGCGCAGGGTTTCCAGCAGGGCCTGGATGCTGTTTATGCAAGCACCCGGCTGATCTGGGGAAACCAGGACTACTTTACCATTACTGTCATAGGCACCGATGAATTCAAACGCGGTATTGATGGCAACAGTGATATCAATGTCTATAGTAGTGGTTACACACCTTCCACCGGTGTGATCAATGCAAACTGGAGGAATGCTTACATTTTTATCAACACCTGCAACGGCGTCATTGATAACGCACCCAATGTGCCTATCCAGGATGCCCTCAAGAAAAGAATGGTGGCGGAAGCAAAATTTATCCGGGCTAACTGGTATTTTATATTGGTACAGTTCTGGGGTGATGTTACGCTGAATAAAACTTTTCAAAACACACCGACTACTGCTGCAGTAAGAAATCCTCAGTCGGAAGTGTATGATTTCATCGTCCAGGACCTGAAAGACGCAGCAGAAGGCCTTCCCCAGGGATTGATCAAAGACGTTCAGCCCGGCAGAGCAACGAAAGCGGCCGCTTTGCATGTGTTAGCAAAAGTGTATCTCACGAGAGCGGGATCACCTGATGCTAAGGCAAGTGATTACCAGGATGCCTACAACACCGCGAAAAGTATTATAGACAACAAAGCTAGTTATGGGCTAAGCCTGCTCCAGGATTTTGGGAAGGTTTATGAAGAAGGGAATGAAGCCAACAGTGAAGTGATATGGACGTCCCAGCACACTTCGAATCTTGCTTTTAATGGTCCCAACAATAGTGGTATATCAAATTTTAGTGCGGATAATGTACTTAATCATATGTGGGTGCCGCAATATGAAAGACAACCAGGCATGATCCGCAGTACACAGTACGGACGCCCTTATATACGTTGTACACCGACCAGGTGGTTGACCGATACGGTATGGGGCAACAAAACAAATGATAAAAGATATGAGAAGACTTTCCAGGTAGTTTGGTATGCCAATGATCCTGCTTCTCCAAGCACTTATCCAAAATGGCCTAACCCATTGCCTCCCGGCGCTCCTCCGGGTGCTGTTGCCGGTGGCTTCAAATTCGGATTTGGGGATACGGCTATTTACATGCCGGGATCAGACAGGACCACTGCCCAAATAGCAGCAAGCAAGCCCACATTGATCCCACCACGCCTTTATAGTAGTTCAATGTCGCCTTACATGATGAAGTATAACGATACCAAACGTGCCAACCTGAATTTTCCATCTATTCGTCCGGTGATCGCTTATCGCTTGGCAGAAACTTATTTGATTGCAGCCGAGGCCGCATTCAGGATTGGAAACATGGGTGACGCGGTTATCTATATAAATACAATTCGTACCAGAGCTGCTTATCCTGGTGGGGATGTGGCTGCGATGCAGATAACAGCTGCTAATATTAATATTGATTTTATACTGGATGAACGTACAAGAGAATTATGCGGAGAACTTGTCAGGTGGCTCGACCTCGTGCGAACGGGTAAATTGATCGAAAGAGTCAAGTTGCATAATTCGGAAGCGGCGATCAATATTTTGCCCAAACATGTCCTTCGCCCGATACCGCAGGCACAGATCGATGCGGTGACGACCGGAACACCGTATCCTCAGAACCCCGGATGGTAAAATTGTTCAGACATATGTTCTGCAAGTACGCAGTTTTTATTGTTAAGCAAAAAGGACCGGGAATGTTCTCATTGCTGGTCCTGTTTTTAACCCTGCCGGTTATAGATTTGATCGCACAACCTACAGGTGATACGGCCAGGACAAAACCGCCAGCACAGCAACGACCGGCAGCCAGAGCTCCTGTGCCCGAAGTGTTGCCCGGCAAAGGTTTGGCGCAACATGATTTTTTATATGCAGGAGGGTGGGATACCAGAAAAGATACCCAAACCATTTTTCGGGTGAAAGGTGGTAAGGTCGTATGGACATGGTCAATACCGATCAAGGATCGGAACGGTCAATTGAGTGAATTTAGTGACATCCATCAATTGTCAAACGGGAATGTTTTATATGCCTGCAAAACCGGCGCGGCTGAGGTAACTGCAGACCGAAGAATTGTTTGGAGTTATGAATGTCCGCAGGGAACGGAGTGTCATTCAGCGCTACCGATCGGATTGGATAAAGTATTCTTATGTCAGAATGGAACACCGGCAAAGGTGATGTTGATAAATAAGAAGACCGGTAAAATGGAAATGGAACATGAAGTGCCGACGGCAAGGCCCGATGACCCAAAGAGTGTGCATGGCCAGTTCCGTAATGTTCGCATGACGAATGCGGGCACCTACCTGCTTGCTCATATGAATATGGATAAGGTGATCGAATATGACAAGAACTGGAATGTGATATGGTCGGTTGATGCACCATCAACATGGCTCGCCGTGCGATTAAAGAATGGAAATACATTAATCAGCGGAAACCAGCATGGCTATGTCCGTGAAGTAAATCCAAAAGGAGAAGTTGTATGGGAAATCAACAAAGATGATTTTCCAGGGTATCCTCTTTATACCGTGCAGGGACTTAATCGTCTTGCCAATGGAAATACAGTCATAAGTAATTGGGGTGGATCGATCCGCAAAGAAGATTGGGATAAAGTGGTGCAGGTACTTGAAATAACCAGGGATAAAAAGCTGGTTTGGGCATTACATCAATGGAAAGACCCCGATCTGGGTCCTTCTTCCAACATCCAGTTATTGGATGAAAAAGGAAAAGAGGAAAAGGGGGAATTACAGCGGTAAGCGAAAACAGAGTTTAGCAGGTTTTTTTCATATAGCAGTTAGGTAAAGTACATCACGGAGTGTGGTGTACTTTTTTTATGATTACACAGAGGGCCGCGGAGAAGACACACAGAGCCACAAAGCTTTATTCTAAGCGGATCTCTGCGTTTCTTCCTGGTTCTCTGTGGGCTTGTATTGCTTTCAGTTCACTTGAAACTGATCACTACCAGCATTTCAAAACAAGCTTCACTTCTTGTCTTGTATTATACTTGCCGGTAACATACCATGTAATTAAATCGCCAAAAGTCATATCCGTTGTATCTCTGTAAAATATAGAATACAGTTCTGGTCTTTTAATTCTGACTTTATTCAGAGTGACAAGTTTTAGTATGAAGTAAACTACCCAGATTGGCAAAGTAATAAAAAAAACAAACCACCCATAGTTACCGAACAGTTCTCCTTCGGAAAGAAAATGTTTTGAAAAGTCAAAGCCCTTAGTATCAAGTTTATATTGTGTAACGAACTTTGATAAAAGGTCGTAGGCATCGTCTCCTGCACAACCTAGATCATTACAGATTCTATCATTGACAGATTCTACTTTTACAAAACTCCATTCTTGCAGAAAAGATCTGATCTCATTATGCACATGTCGTAAGGTTTTGAAGTCTATATAGTATAATGACTGCGCCATGCAACCTCTCATTAGCTGAAATGGAAGTTATTGAAAAACTGATCTTACTGCCAAGGTTCGTGTCTCACGAACCTTCATGGCAGGCAGAAAGATCACTCAACGCCTTTATTCACCAGATTGATCCGTTGTTCCCACGGGATCTTATTTCCCTGGCGGTTCAGCGTATAGCTATGGTCCGCATTGCCAATCATAAAGTTTTTCTTCTTATCCAGGATGAAAAGCACGTTCTCGTCACCTTTTAATAAATACAGAAATGTATTGGGATCAAGATCCAGTTGAAAAACGATGGCGTGAGGATCAATCGGCGTGCCTTGTACAATTTGCCATTTACCTTTGCCGGTCCACTTGCCCATTCCCCACGTTTCATAAACAGTTGGTTTATGGGTAACAGAATCCTGGTATAGCGTAACTCCCATTTTTCTTTTTACGCATGCTGAATTTTCTGCCAGATTATATTCTTTCAAAAATTCCTGGCAAGGCGTTCTGCCGGCAAAAACACCATAGACAGTTAAGCTTCGGGATTGCACCGCGGTGCCTGCGGTTTGGGTAATCGGTGTGTTTGTATGGGTATTTGCACCTGCAATGAAAATGCAGAAGCATATGATGAAAGATGAACTAATATTTCTCATAAACCTTATTTGTGATGGTCATTTTGTTTGTTGGTTTGCAACCTGGCTCAATGTATAACTCCAGCCGTCATTCCCGATCATCAACCTCCCATTATTATCCAGTATATGGATCAGTTTATCACTGATCTTGCGAAAGCTGATGGATGTCTCCTTGTCTGTTTCTAATTTATAGATTATCTGATCAGCGTTCCGCACGATCGACCATTTTCCTGTCCGATCGCTTTTTGTGCCGGGCTCCGAATACATATTTGTTCCCTTTACAATAAACCGGTTGATAGAGGAAAGTTTATACGTTGTCGGTTTCCCGGAAACGGGATCCTGGTAAAGAGTTAATGTCCATTTCACCAGCGCACAATCAGCTTGCTGAGATACCTTATGCATCGGTCTTATTATTTGGCCACAGGGAGTCGTTCCCACAAAAACTACTTGGGTAGACTGAGCCTTCGGAACTATTAAAGGATCATCGCCTGCCAAACAGGCGGCTAAAGCCATGAAGGCAAAAATGGAATGCAACGGTTTCATGTGCGGTTAATTTCTATTAAATATAAAAAACAACCGATGATAGGAGCAGAATATTAGATGCCCTGTCGTGATTACTTGACGAAAGGGCGGCCAAGGTTCGTGTCCCCACGAACCATAAGTCTTAATTTAAGTATTTAATGTAACCGCCGTCTTCACCGCCCCATTTTCAAACACGGTTTTTTGAATTGCCTTGCGCATGTCGCCACCATTCACTACAATTCCATCACTGGCTGCTCCTTCGACCCGAAGAAAAACGGATGCAGGAGTTAACACCCGGATACCGGAGAGTAAGATGTCTTTGGAATTTACGAGCCGTAAAACTTCCGATGAATCACTCCCTTTGACACTCAACCCATTGATCGTTGCATCCTGTACATTATCAAAAATAACAGCAGGTCTTGCATCGGGTTCATCATATTCAAAGCGGACATTCTGTAAGGTAAGACCCTTTACATTTCGGGCATACATCCCATACGCCGGTGGTCCGCCAGGAGCCGGATCCCATACACCAAAATATTCCGCGGCTATATTGGGCACAACCTTGGCTGCTTGCTCTTTGGTGCCGCCTCCTGCATATTTAATATGTACATCGTTGAAACTGATATTTTCCAGGTAATAATCATTCATCGCATTCAGCGTGATACATGAATTCTTTTCTCCTTCTCTTACCGATACACCGAAATGAATATCCGGATGATCAATGGGCTTAGCTACTACCGTTGCCCGGATCGAATTGAATACGATGTTTCGGATAAAAGGTTTGGACGTATCCGGTGCATTGTTATTTGAATTATTGGAGGGACCGCTGAAGCCAATTCCGATCGGGCCCGTCACATTTCGCATAATAATGTTCGAGAAACTGAAATTCTCAATGCTGGCCCGTCCCGCACTAATCTTTATCGGGCAGCCGTAGGTTTCATAGATGAGACAATTCGTAACAGTAATATTTTGCGACTCCCCGCCCCCGAAACGAAAGATCGACCAGCGGGTACTGAAACTGCAATTGGTGATCGTGACAAACTTATTGCTGCCAAACAACGCACACGCATCATCCTGGCATTGCACGTCACAGTTTGCCATGTGCACATATTCGCTGTTGTTAAAATGAAACCCATCATTGTTCTTGTTGACCCGGTTATAAATCTTCACGCCATCAATGTGTACCCGTTTACATCCCAGTATTCGAAAACAATGATAAGCACTGGCGGTGAAAAAAGTATCGTCCAACCGAAGGTTATTGCACTGGTAAAAGATCGCGAGGTGTGGCCGGTCAAAATTCCCCCCCACACCATTTTGTCCCGGGCCGGTATTGTCGCCTTTGCCATTATAAAATGCCAAACCATTTCCATCCACCGTGCCTTTGCCTTCAATCGAAAGATTCTGCGCATTGACCGCAAACAAAAAAACGATATTTCCATTGCCCGGAGGAACGCCTTTACCGGCTGTATAATCTTCCCGCCTGGGACTACCTAATAACCTGCCGGAAGCTGCAATATGAAGTGTGACATTCGATTTTAATTCTAATGTCCCGGCAAGAAAGTCGCCTGCCGGAATTAATACCGTTCCGCCTTTTTCAGCAAAACATTTATCAATGGCCGATTGAATGGCAACAGAATCTAACGTCTTTCCATCGCCTTTGGCGCCATAGTCACGAACGTTATAGATACGGGCGCCTTCCAGCTTATCTTCTTTTCTATTACCACCCGGAGATGCATTGGCTTCAAGTCCAATCATCGTTGCACCGGCAGCGAGTGCGGGCACGGTGACCTTACCCAGCCATTGACGACGTGAAAGCGATTTGTCTTCTTTCATATGATTTTGATTTCAGTAATGATTAGAACCACATCAGTTTCCTGATTTAATAAAAGCTCACGGAGGATCACGGAAGATCGCGGAAGATTAACTCTGCGGCTCTCTGTGGCACCCTGTGATACCGTTCACTCGTTGCGATTGCGGAAACCATTAATTACTATGACTTTACTTCTTTAAACGACCGACTCACTTTTCCCCAACCCACCCTTCTCGAAGTTTTCCTTATTAGTAATTACTGCGGCCTCTCCACGGAGGGGATACACCTCTCCTAAATGCGACGATCCATTACTACTAACGACTATCGACTAACGACTATCGACTTGCCTCTCATCTTCAGTTGGGCCACATACAAAGAAACCGGTTCCAATCCCTCCCTATGTTGTCCTTCCCATTCCGCATCCGGTCTGCCTTTCAGTCGTCCATCATATTTTTCTCCATTCAAGCCGATGCAGTAATTCAATCCCGACACCCACGGACTTTGAATAGCTGCTCGCTTTACCGTACAATTCCACACTACTTGCGTTACACCGGCCCATCCATGCCCGCTGCCCCAGTTGCCACGGTCCTGCACGTTGATCTCTCCATCTGTAATGATATTATCATATAAGGTACCACTTGACCAGCGATGATGCGGACCAATATCAGCGTGCGTTGTTTTGGCTGTACAATTATAAAACACGTTGGGTCCACAGGTCCGGGCACCTGTAACGTAATCATGACGCCCATCTGAAGCGTGACAATTTATAAAAAGGTTGAGTTGCCCGGTGTTGTTGAACGAATAGCGCCTGCCACCCGTGATGATGGATTTGTGGTCGAAGCAATTACAGTTTAAGACAGATATATTTCTAGCCCCATTTTCAAGGTTCACACAGCTGTAGCCGAAATACCTGGCCGTAACATTGCGTATCCATCCCTGTTCGATTTTATTAAAAGCGATCGCATCCCATGCATGATTCTCTGCCGTATCTGATTCAAATTCCGATTCAAAATAGATGTTTTCGATACCGACGTGAGAGATGCGTCCTTCAAAACTGTATTTATAGATCTCACCACCTCCATACTTTGTTTCCATTGCCAACACGACCGGGTTATCAATAAATATCTTATTCCCCTCGATCTTAGTTATCACACGTTCAAACTGCAGGTCATATTCTTTCGCCTGCCATTGTTTTGTCCCGTTTCTTTCTTCGATCTTGTCCATCTTCAGATCTTCTATCCATTGCTCCGTACCGGGACGAAACACAATGATCTTATCTCCTTTGCCAAAACCTGACGATGATGTCACCGTAAACGAGAGTGAACCCACTGGAACGTATTCATCGGAAATTCTGACCCGGGTGCCTTTTGTCTCAGTGATATTGCCTTTACCTGATACGTTGATAAGTGAAACCTGTTTTTTTGACATAGCAACGAGCCGGGTTCCATTGGCGTTATCACCCTCTCCGCGCAAAACAATTCCGCTACTTTGGATTTTTATATCTTCCGGAATCGTATATGTTCCTTTTTTTAATAAGATAGCGCCCCTGAAACCATTCTTATCGAGCGGTCTTTTGCTTATTTCATCAATTGCTGACTGAATTTGTCTTTCGCTTGTTCCGGTAGCAGCGGGTTCAATCGTTTTTACAACCGGGATGTCCGGAATGCTCTTGTCGCCTCCATAATAACCAACACGACTGAAATCAGGAATGATATTTCCTTTTGCGTCGGGAATGTATTTAAGCGATCCATCTTTGTTTATCCGGATAAATTTCGATTCCCAGGATGTCGGTTGGTGTTGAAACGAAAAGACGATGACTAATGTGAATGTCCAGGCGCATTTATTAACAGAAACAAATTTCATAGCAGATCAATCGCATGAATGGTTAAAAAATCAGGGATAATATCCGAATTTTTTAAGCGACTGCGAGCCTGATGCAAGAATAGCTCAATGATTTGCCAATAAAACACCTTGCATGGCGATGAACGAAGGGTAGAATTGTGGTGACAATCAACAATTGGCTTAAATGAGCACGAATGTTGAAACACATAGATGCATAGAAGTATAGGGAGATAGGTTGAATTCCTGGCGGAATGCAGAGATTTTATCGTTGCGTGAAACCAAATTTGACATTCACGAAAAGCCTTTTGTCATTTGCAAATATCTATGCTTTCTCATGTGCTTATGATCCTTATGTGGTTCAATATTCGCAGCCGGACGTTCACGAAAAAAATTCTATAAATTCTTTACATTCTTTTTAAATAGTGTGAATGAAATCGATATTATTTTTATTTGTTAGTCTGCTTTTATGTTTCTGTCTACGGGCTCAGACCATTCACCTTACGGAGCAAAAAGATCGATGGGCCATACAAGCCGATGGCAGTATCGAATGGAAGATCGATGATCGCCTCCCGCATAAAGATCATATTGAGATGAGCGGGCAAAAGGTATCGTTGTGGATACAGTACGGTGTGGATACAGGCGGTGCATCGGAGTTTGTCCGAACAAGTGTATTTCCAACCCATCGTTTGTTACCGGCCAGGACGGTGGCACATATGATGTACGATGTCACCGACCGCGACCTTCCCAGGTTCTTTATCAATGACCGGCTATTGAAAGCAGGCGTCGTCAATGCGGCAGTAGCGACGGATCAGCAGGAAAAAGTGATCAGCATCCGGCATAAAGGAGTTATGGAAGTACAAAGTGATATCGGGAGAGACAGAACGATCCGGCTTATCCGGAGTTTCTATCCATCAGTTGATAAGCCGATGGCCATGGAGAAACTTGTATTCATCAATACAGGAAAACAAGCGGTGAAGATTGAAATGGAATATTTACAGAGAGAAACTTCACCGGGTGTTAATCGTACCAAGGAGGGCCCTCATCACTTTATCATATCCACGATCAATCATGGGGAAAAAAATGTTCAGCCGGGAGACTCCGTCATATTTGGTATAAGTTATCAGGCAACAAGGGGCGATGAAAAAAAGGTGATGGCTGATTTGTCCGGCGAGCTTGACAGGAGAAAGGAAAGAGTAACCAACATCCTGCAACTATTAAGACTTGAAACACCGGATCCTGTTTTGAATACGATGTTTGATTTTGCTAAGATCAGGGGCACGGAAAGTATCTACAATACCAAGGCAGGATTAATGCATGGTCCCGGTGGTCTTCGCTATTATGCAGCGATATGGGCCAATGACCAGGCTGAGTATATCAATCCTTTCTTTGCATTTCTCGGGGATGAGATAGGAAACAAATCAGCCATGAATGCATTCCGGTTGTTTGCCCGTTATATGAATCCGGATTACAAGGCGATACCGAGTTCTATTATCGACCAGGGCGATGGAACCTGGAACGGTGCAAAGGACCGGGGAGATATGGCCATGATCGCTTATGGCGCCGGCCGGTATGCATTGGCATACGGCAACATTGATTCTGCTAAAGTGCTGTGGCCTTTGATTGAATGGTGTCTTGAATACCTGAAAAGAAAAATTACAGATGATGGCGTCGTTTATTCTGATAGCGATGAATTGGAAAACCGTTTTCCCGCCGGCAAAGCGAACCTCAATACGAGTTCTTTGTATTACGATGCCCTGCAGTCTGCCACTTATCTGGGAAAATTGCTCGGTAAACCCGATAGCCAGATAAAAAGCTATGAGCAACAGGCGACACAACTGAAAGTTAATATTGAAAAATACTTTGGTGCGAACGTCGAAGGGTTTGCCACCTACCGTTATTATAAAGCCAATGATACGTTGAGAGCGTGGATCACCACACCGCTGACAGTAGATATTTATGACCGGAAGGAAGGAACCATCGCGGCCTTATTTTCTTCCCGGCTATGGACAGAGGATGGTTTGGCTTCACTCGCCGGTAATAAAACATTCTGGGATCGTTCCACCCTTTATGGCTTGCGGGGCGCTTTCGCCGCGGGAGAAACAGAAAAAGCATTAAACTTCCTGGAGTATTATTCGAAGAGAAGATTATTAGGTGAACATGTACCTTATGCGGTGGAAGCATATCCCGAAGGCAACCAGCGTCATCTTTCCGCAGAAAGTGGTTTGTATTGCCGCATTTTTACGGAAGGGATTTTTGGGATGCGTCCTACGGGTTTTAATAGTTTTAATTGCACGCCTCGTTTGCCAGCTTCATGGAATGCGATGGCGTTGCGGAGCATTCATTCGTTTGGAAATGTGTTTGACCTGGAAGTGAGAAGAACCACAAAAGGTAAGCTGGAAATAATTATCAGGAAAGACGGCAAGGAGAAAAAGTATACAATAATGGATGGAGCGACGGTAAGTATAAAGTTATAAGAAGTATTCGAGTTCGAATATGTAACTGCTGGAGGCCCTGACGCGGAAGGGTGGTTCCAGAAGGTTTCATTTGGAAAATACAGTTCAATTATGAATCAATTGATACTTGCAGGCCGATATTCTTTTGTTCTTGTTGCAATCATTGCGTTTCTGAATTGCAGTAAAAAGCATGCGCCCGGTGTTAACCAGCTACCCTCGCCCTCGATAAAGCACGGCTTGACATTAAAGGCCGATGGTCCCGGTTCCACCTATGAATTGATCGCGTCCGCGTTTGGTGGCGATCCATTGGAAGATCCTGATTGTGCGCATCCCGCGTTTGGAAGACATGTCAGTGAAGTATTTGATGCGACTTTGCAAAAGAATGTTTTTGTATTTACCATTCATGTAACGCCGGACAACGATCGCTGTAATGGTGCTACGGATCGTCAGCGGAACGAGATAAAAACATATGGACCTTCGCCGGATTCAGTAAAAGGACAGTTGAATGAAACGGTTACCTATCGCTGGAAGTTCAAAATCGACGTGGGCTTTCAACCTTCGCCCAGCTTTACACACATTCACCAGATAAAAGCCGGTGATGGTAATGACGGTGCTCCGATCATCACCATCACTCCCAGGGCCGGCACACCGGAGAAACTGGAGATCATACATACCGGCAACAGTGCGGCCACCAGCTTAAACAAAGTAAAAACAGTTGATCTCTCTCTTTTCAAGGGCACCTGGGTGGAAGTGATGGAAAAGGTGGTGTATAAAACGAACGGTTCGATAGACATAGTGATTAAAAAGGTAAGTGACGGAACGGTATTATTGACCTACTCCAATAATAATTTAGATATGTGGAGAGACGGCACTACATTTTGCCGGCCAAAGTGGGGGATCTATCGCAGCCTGAACAATGTTTCGTATTTAAGAGATGAGGAAGTGCGATTCGCTGATTTTTGTATTGCGGAAGGAGATGCTGTGTGCCAATGACCCTTGTAAATTCTTTTTCCTGATCGCCTCACAAAGCAATAAAAGACAATTCTCCGTGAATCCGCGCCTATTTGTTATTTTGCCGACAATATATACAAATGAAAAATCTGAAAGTCAGAATTATTGCGGGTGAGCCAGTCCATGGATCATGGGTTAATCTCGGATCCATCGTATCGGCGGAGATTGTGGGAAATGCCGGGTTTGATTGGGTGTTGATTGACCTGGAACACGGCGCCGGCAATGATGGTGTAATGTACCAGCAATTGCAGGCATTGGAAAGCACTCCGGCAACACCGATCGTCCGCATTGATGAATTGTCAAGGCCAAAAGCACAACGGATCCTGGATGCAGGGGCTACAGGAATTATGTTTCCCCGTATTGAAACAAGCGAAGAAGCAAAACTCGCAGCGAGTATGTTGTATTATCCTCCAAAGGGAATAAGAGGAATGGCAAAGATGGTGAGGGCAAGTGGCTTTGGAAAATCAGTGAATGAGTATGAAGCGATGCAAAAAAATATTATAGGTTTTATCCAGGTGGAAACGATGACAGCGTTACAACGAATTGATGATATCGCCGCGATCGATGGAGTCGATGTATTATTTGTCGGACCATCTGATCTGACCATGGCGCTGGGCATCTTCAACAAATTTGATCATGCGGATTACCAACAGGCGATCAAAGATGTGGCAAAAGCGGCGAAGAATCATGGTAAGGCAGCGGGTGTTCTGTTGCAGGACATCAAAGAATATGAAATGTATTACCAGTTAGGATTTCGTGTACTGGCTTGCGGTGGTGATGCAGCGTTTGTGTCAAGAGGCGCGACACAGATGGTCTCACAGATGAAGGGACCGCGGTCATAGAAAAGAGTAACACGAAGAGCACGAAGTGCCACGAAGAACACAAAGTAAGTTCATATTAATCCCTCGGGCTCTTTGTGTGTTCTTCGCTTTGTATTCTTTGTGTATCCTTCGTGTTCTTTGTACTCCTGTATTTAAAAAGTTGACAAAACTTCAAAATGGAAAAAATCGGATACATTGGTTTGGGAGGGATGGGTAGACCGACGAGCCATTGTCTGACGGCCTCCGTCTGACAATTGGCGGAGAAAACTAAGTCGAAGTGCACGAAGAAGACAAAGAGATTTCATACTTTCCAGCACATTGGGATCCTAAGCTTAGAATTCCACGTGGACAAGTTGTCGCG